>Ga0265297_10003102_pt1 | contig 31094 bp, 27 predicted proteins | sample Munlanlwell13791_FD_192502 | JGI IMG/M metagenome (GOLD analysis project Ga0265297, IMG submission 192502) | Leachate microbial communities from a municipal landfill in Southern Ontario, Canada - Leachate well 137-91 | ecosystem: Engineered > Solid waste > Landfill > Unclassified | place...
AGTGAAAGGACAAGCTCTTCTCCGGGGTTAAGCCACGTAGTGGCGAAATATTGGTAGCCAGGGGTGGAGCAAGGCGGAACCCCAGGAAAAAGAATGTTGAAACGTTGCCGTCCGCGTTAAAATGTCAAAAAATGAGATGACGTTGGGAACGGACGGAATGAAAGACCATTGAAAAGGGAGAAGAAAGAAAAAGGAAACGAAGTCGAAGGGCTCTGTGAAGCTCTGTGCTCCTCTGTGGATCTCTGTGTAAACTTTTTTACCCTTTGTTGAACTTTGTCATGGTCAGTTCGATTCCGATGGTGGCAAAGGATTTGATGATGTCGAAACATTTTTCGAGTTTGGAATTGATCATCTCTTCCTCTTCCAGTGACCATTTACCAAGAACATGTTCTACCTGGCGGCCTCGCGGAAAATCATCGCCGATTCCAAAGCGCAATCTGCTGTATTCTGAGGTACAAAGAATCTGATGGATACTTTTTAGTCCGTTGTGGCCTGCATCACCGCCTTTTGAGCGAAGCCGGATTTTTCCGAGCGGCAGGGCCAGGTCGTCCACCAAAATCAAAACATTTTCTACAGGAATCTTCTCTTTTTGCATCCAATAGTGCACAGACCTCCCACTTAAATTTACGAAGGTATTGGGTTTTAGTAGGATAAGCGTTCTGGCGGCATGTTTCATCTCTGCCACGAAGCCATATCGCTTGTCGCTAAAAGAGATATTGGACGCCTTTGCCAAGGCATCCAATATCGTAAATCCTATGTTGTGACGGGTATTGTCGTACTCATTTCCGATGTTACCCAAGCCAACGATCAGGTACTTCAACTGTTTATGAATTAGTAGACAAAAAATACAAGTTATGAGATATGAGTTATGAGATATGAGTTATGAGATATGAGTTATGAGTTATTTTTCACTCTCAACTTTCAACTCTCAGTTCTCAACTTTCAGTTCTTCTTATTTTTTACCTGAAGCTGCAGGCGCATTCATCGCTGCACGGGCTGCACGGGTAACAACAACGGTTGCAACAGGGACTGATTTGTTGTTCATGATCTCAAATCCGTCTACTTTGATGTCGCTTACGCGGATACTTTCGGAAATACCCAGATTGGTTACGTCGATCACAATCTCATCGGGTAAATTTTTGAAGATACCTTTAACTTTCAGTGTACGAAGGTTGGCTTTCAAACGGCCCCCTTGCTGAATACCTTTGGCATAACCATCCAAACGGACGGGAAGGTCAATTTTGACCGCTTTCTTGTCGCGGATCTGTAGAAAATCGATGTGTAAAAGTTTGTCAGTAACAGGGTGAAACTGTAGCTCCTGCATGAATGCATTGTAAATGGTTCCGTCGATGTTGAGTTCTGCCTGATACACTTTTGGGGTGTAAACAATCTTGCGGAAATCACTTTCGGGTGCATAGAAGTGCACCGGTGCATCTCCTCCGTAAAGTACGCATGGTACTAAGTCCTGAGCTCTCAGGGTCCTGGTGTCTTTTTTTCCAAGGGCCTGACGCGCAGTACCTTTAATTTCAAATTTCTTCATTTCTAAATTTTTTAATAATAAAGTGTTTACTCAGACCTCCTTTCCCAATGAAAGGTGTCCGCATCACACCCTTAAAGGCATGCTGCTAAATCGGCCACAAAGATAGAAAATTACGAATTACAAATTACGAATTACAAATTACAAATTACAAATTAAATTGCTTTGGATGGCCAAAACTAAGTCTCCTGTAATTTGTAATCCGTAATTTTTAATTTGTAATTAAATAAATGATGAGCTAATTGATTTGTTTTCGAAGACTTTCTGGATCACATCTGCAAAGAGTGGAGCACAGGTGAGAACTGTTATCTTTTTGGAGGTGGTATGTAAAGGGATGGTATCTGTCAGGAGTACTTCATCGAGAGAAGAGGCCTCCAGCCGTTCGATGGCCGAACCTGAGAGCACGGCATGTGTGGCACAGGCGCGTACCGATCGTGCGCCTTTGGATTTCATCAAATCGGCCGCCTTGGCGATGGTTCCGCCGGTATCGATGATGTCGTCGATGATGATCACATCCTTGTCTTCGACTTCCCCGATAAGGGTCATGGTATCAATGGCATTGGCTTTTGAACGGGTTTTGTGACAGATTACCATATCAGTGCCCAGGTGTTTGGCAAAGACATTGGCGCGTTTGGTCCCACCTGTATCAGGGGATGCAATAACGATATCTTCCAGTCCCATCTGTTTGATATGGGGAATAAACATTGCTACAGCGCTCAGGTGATCGACCGGAACATTGAAAAATCCCTGAATTTGGTCTGCATGAAGATCCATGGTAATCAACCTGTCGATACCTGCGACGGAAAGCATGTCGGCAATAAGTTTAGCGCCGATGGAGACCCTGGGCCGATCTTTTCTGTCTTGCCTTGCAAATCCGAAATAGGGCATAACGGCAATTACTTTATAGGCCGAGGCCCTTTTGGCCGCATCAATCATCAACAAAAGTTCTAAAAGATTGTCGGAAGGGGCGAAGGTCGACTGAATGATAAAAGTGTAACAGCCCCGGATGGTCTCTTCGTAACAAGGCTCAAATTCTCCGTCAGCAAAACGTGGGCAGGAGGATTTTCCAAGCGCCATCCCTGCATTAAGTGCAATATTTTCGGAAAGATACCTTGATTCATTTCCTGTAAAAAGCTTAATGTTTTGCTTCATATGCCATGATTTTGGGAGGTGGGGTTCCATTGTTGCGGGCAAAAATAAAAAAAATACGGAGGTGAAAAGTGTTATTTCAACACATTTTAAGTAGAAACTTATTACCAGATTGTTAATAAAATCAATGGACAATTGACAATGGATAATCGACAATGATCTATTATTCAGAATCAGTGGCAGATACAAAATATATTTTGAAGCAAGGAATATTGGGGCAAGAAAGCTGTTCTGCCGAACTTTAGAAGCTGCCAGGTAGTGATTAAAGGATTAAGCATCGAGAATCTTTTAAGGATGGATTGTGTGCTCAATAAAATCGAGCAATTCGTCTCTGCCTGTTCCTTTTTCAGCCGAAGTGATAAAAATTTGAGGCAGCTCTTCCCAGCTTTTAAACATCTCTTCGTGGTAGGCAGCAAGATTTTTTTCGACGGTTGCTTTACCCAATTTGTCTATCTTGGTAAAAACCATGACGAAAGGAATCTCATTCTCCCCTAGCCAATTCATGAAGTCGAGGTCGTTCTGTTGCGGCTCGACGCGAATATCGAGCAAGACCATCACGCAATAGAGATTTTTCCTTTCCAGGATATATTTACGGATGAATTTGAGCCACTGTTCCCGGCTGGAACGCAAAGCCTTGGCATATCCGTATCCCGGAAGGTCTACCAGGTACCAGTCGTTGTTTACAATGAAGTGGTTTATCAACCTGGTCTTTCCTGGTTCTGAGGAGGTCTTTGCAAGATCTTTTTTCTCCATCAGCATGTTGATGAGGGAAGACTTTCCAACGTTGGATCTTCCGATGAAAGCAAATTCGGGCCGATCGGTTTCAGGACATAATCCGGGATCGGTGTTGCTCATGACAAATTCGGCGCTTTTGATAAACATGAAAAGAAAAATTAAAAATTACAGATTACAAATTACAAATTACAGATTAACAATTATTTGCGCCAAATATCAAATCTAATAGCAATGCCTATTAATCTTTAATTTTTAATTTGTAATTTTTAACCAACATATACTTCCAGCAGTTTTGTGGTCATATTTTCTGCCGGGGTTAAAATAAAGTTCTCGATAGAAGCCGGAACCAAAAGGGTTTCACCCAGGTGAACCGTAATCGATTCCATCTCCCATTGAATGGTATAGGAGCCTTCAAAACAGAGGTAGATAACGAATGAATCGATTTTGCTAAAATCCCGCTCGGTTTCTTTGGTTAAGTGCAGAAGATTGGTGGTAAAATAAGTGCATTTTACCAATCCTACCGATTCATTCAATTTAGGTTGCCAGGTAGCATAGCTAATTTCGTGGTGCTTAAAATTGATTGCATCAAGGGCAAGTTCAGTATGTAGTTCACGAGGATTTCCCTTGTCATCCACCCTGTTGAAATCAAATATACGGTAGGTGACGTCTGATGTCTGCTGAATCTCGGCTACGACAATCCCTTTCCCAATTCCATGGACCCGGCCTGCCGGGATGAAAAAGACGTCGCCGGCCTTAACGGGATCGAACTGCAACAGATTTTCCAGTTTATTGTTTTGAAGTGCAATCAGGTAACTATCCCTGTCGATTGTCCGGTTGAAACCGGAAATCAGTTCAGATCCTTCGTCTGCCTGCACGACATACCACATCTCCGTTTTGCCAAATGCCCCATGACGTTCCTTCGACAGTTCATCGTCGGGATGCACCTGAATGGAGAGACGGTCGTTGGCATCAATGTATTTTATCAGCAGGGGAAATTCTGTTCCGAACTGATCGTAAATCTTTTCGCCCACCAGCTCTCCCATGTAGACTTCAATCAGCTCCTCCAGACTGTTTCCTTTCAGAAATCCATCCGAAACAACCGATACATCATCTTGAACGCCGGATATTTCCCATGATTCGCCGCAGTGGGCGATACTGTATTTTTTGTTGAGCAGCGCAGGCAGTTTATCCCCGCCCCAAATACGCTCCTTGTAAATGGGCCTGAATTTCAGCGGATAAAGGTTTTTCATCTATTCGGTTTTTGTTGTTTTAAATTAAAAGTGCCTAAATTGCCTAAAGTGAACTAAAGTGCCTAAAGTACTTGCGGTTCCATCAAGGTTCCCATTGTCCGTTTCCCTTTTTCTTTCTTTCTTTCTTTCTTCTCCCTTTTCAATGGTCTTTTATTCCGTCCGAACCCAACGTCATCTCATTTTTTGACATTTTAACGCGGACGGTATCGTTTCAACATTCTTGTTCCAGGGGTTCCGCTTTGCTCCACCCCTGGCTACCAATATTTCGCCACTACGTGGCTTAACCCCGGAGTAGAGCTTGTCCTTTCACTGTTTCTCCGTTTCACCGTTTCCCCTTCGGCTACGCTCAGAGATTGTTTCGTCTGGCCAAATGTTAATATACATTCCACTTTCCACTTTCCACTTTCCACTCTCCACTTTCCACTTTCCACTTTCCACTTTCCACTCTCCACTTTCCACTTTCCACTCTCCACTTTCCACTGACTCGTCCTAGTCATCCCAGTCGTCCCAGTCTCCCAGTCCCTCAGTCTCCCAGTCTTTCCGTCCCTCCGTCTTTCCCCGTCAGTCCAAATAATCCACCACCGCCCTATCTACAGTATTAGGGCGCACCAATCCCACCACCTTCTGGTGTTCCGGATGATCTCGGTAGACCACAAAATCTTCAAAGGAGTCGAATCGGGTAACCAGGCTGATATCGAAAGAGGAGGCATTCAATTCAAAGTTATTGCCGACTTCAATGTATTTTAGCTCGGCAATTTTCCCTTTAAGTTCGAGGAGGGATTTTTTAATCTGGTCGCGGATTTCAGATTTGATCTGATCATTGTTAAATTCCTTGAGTTTGAAAAGAACGATATGAATGAACATGGTTTAAATAATTGATAATTGACAATTGACAATGTTATACAAAGATGCGGATGTTGTGCAAAAATAGAAGATATTATCCATTCTATTCCTATTTTCGAAGTAAGTAAAATTCGGGGTGGGTGAAATTTAACCTATCTTTGTAATAGATGTGGGGAGAATGGAAAGCAACATTTTGCTATCTGCTTTATTCAGTCTATCTCTACAAATCATTTCAGCTTTTATTGTCAATTGTCAATTATCCATTTTCAATTGTTTTTTGTCCATCACATATTATTTAAGGTATGAGCATGTTGATCATTGGAATCGCAGGAGGAACAGGCTCCGGTAAAACAACGGTAGTCAACAAAATTATAGAGCGGTTGGCCGAAAAAGATGTGACCATCCTGTCTCAGGATGCCTACTACCGGGATAACAGTGATCTGCCTTTGGAGGAGCGGCAAAAGATAAATTTTGATCATCCCGATGCATTGGAGTTCGAACTTTTGGCTGAAAATATCCGCAAACTGAAACGCGGGGAAACGGTGGAACAACCCGTCTATTCCTATCTCACCTGCACCCGGGCCGCTGAAACAACCACAATCCTTCCGCGAAAAGCCATCATCGTTGAGGGTATTCTCATTCTCTGGCCCAAAGAGCTTCGTAAATTAATGGACATCAAAATCTTTGTCGATTGTGAGGCTGATGTACGATTATCCAGGGTCATTCATCGAGATATGGTAGAAAGGGGAAGGGATGTCCAAACCGTTTTGCAGAGGTATGAAGACACCGTGCGCCCGAGTCACCTGCAGTTTATTGAGCCCACCAAGCGTTATGCGGATATCATCGTACCGGAAGGGGGAAACAACAAAGTGGCCATCAATATCATTACCCAATACATCGAGAAACATCTGAACGACCACCCGTAAATAATTACAAATTACAAATTACAGATTAAAAATTAGAACGAATTTCCTTAATCTTTAATCTGTAATTTGTAATATTTAATTTTTAATTTTTCTGTTATGCTTGATAAAATTCAACCGGAACATATTCTTTATCTGGATATTGAGACTGTTCCCCAAGTGGAAAAACTGGAAGATTTCCCTGAAAAGCTTCAAAAATTATGGATTCGCAAATCAGAATCATTTGCCAGGGAGGGAGAGTCGCCGGAAAGACTTTTTGACAGGGCTGGAATTTATGCTGAATTTGGAAAGATCGTCTGCATCTCATGTGGAAAAATCTATCGCAGAGGAAACAAAAGAGTTTATCGGGTAAAATCATTTAGTGGTACTGACGAAGCCATTCTGCTAACAGATTTCCTGGCTATGCTCGAAAAATTTATGGCCAACCCGGCACATCGTTTGTGTGCCCACAATGGCCAGGAGTTCGATTTCCCTTACATTGCCAGGCGGGTACTGATCAATGGTTTGAAGTTGCCTTCTATTCTTGATATTGCAGGGGCAAAACCATGGGAAGTGAGGGATTACCTGATGGACACCATGCAATTGTGGAAGTTTGGAGATTTCAAACACTATACATCGCTCGATCTTCTCTGTACCATTTTTGATGTGCCTACCCCAAAGGATGACATTGATGGCAGTCGGGTTGCATCAGTCTATTACAAAGAAGGTGATTTGGAACGTATTGCCAGGTACTGTGAAAAGGATACCCTGGCGGTAGCGCAAATGATCCTTAGGTTCAAAGGTGAACCACTGATTGAACCCGAAAATTTTGAGATTGTGCAGTAGATGAGTTTTGCTATTTTTGTACCCGGAAAGAAATTTCGCGCAAAGGTTAAGCTATGAACGCATGGAATTGTAGCGTCAATGTAATTCCCTTCGCGTTTTCGGCGGTTTTCTTTGCGATCTTTGCGAGATTCAATTTTTAAGCACAGGATTTAGTTCCTGTCTTTAAATGCGTTAATTATCAATAAAATACATAATTGTCAACTGTCAATTGACAATTGTCAATTTAACTTTTTTTGTCATGCCAACAGTTGTCAGTGGAATAAGATCGACAGGGAACCTTCACCTGGGTAATTACTTCGGAGCAGTAAAGAATTTTATCGAGATGCAACACCATTTTGATACCTACTTCTTTATTGCCGATCTTCATTCTTTAACTACACATCCTGTTCCCCATCACCTTTTCGGAAATGTGAAACAGGTGCTTGCCGAGTACCTGGCTTGCGGCATTGATCCTGAGAAAGCTACGGTTTTTATTCAGAGTGATGTACCTGAGGTTTCCGAGCTTTATCTGTTGATGAACATGAATGCCTATTTAGGGGAACTTGAGCGTACTACTTCATTTAAGGATAAGGCGCGGCAACAACCCGACAATGTTAATGCAGGCTTACTGACCTATCCCGTTTTGATGGCGGCGGATATCATCATCCACAAGGCGCATTTGGTGCCGGTGGGCAAGGACCAGGAGCAAAACCTTGAGATGGCCCGCACCTTTGCCCGTCGGTTCAACAGGATGTACAATGTTGATCTCTTTCCGATTCCCCGTCCTTACGTTTTTGAGGGTCAGGATATGGTGAAGATTCCGGGATTGGATGGTTCAGGCAAGATGGGTAAATCTGAAGGAAATGCAGTTTCCCTGGCCGATTCACCACATGAAATCCGAAAAAAGGTGATGAAGGCCGTTACTGACAGCGGGCCGACAGAGCCCAACCAGCAAAAGCCCGAGGTTATTCAGAATCTTTTTACCTTGCTGGATGTCGTATCTAAACCTGATGTAGTGGCGCATTTCGATCTTCAATACAACAATTGCTCAATCCGTTATGGCGACCTGAAGAAGCAACTGGCCGAAGATATCATCCACTTTACCGCTCCAATCCGCGAAAAGATTGAAATGCTGTTGGCAGATGATCAATATCTCTCTAAAGTAGCCAAACTTGGCGCCGAAAAGGCCCGGGCCTCAGCTTCCAAAACCCTGCTGGAGGTAAGGGAGGTGATTGGGGTGAAGAAGTTCTATTAATTAATGCAGATTTGCGGTTCTTTCATTGCCGTCTGCTTTAGCTGACGGATGAAAGTGTTTGTAGATGAGGGCTTTAGCCGAAATTTGCATCAAACAATTTATTCATCATGGATAAGCTTAAATCCATATTTTGAAATAAATTCGGCAGCTTCCTCGGGAAAGGACCTAAACCTATGATGTTCTTCTTGATTTTTAATGTATTTCATTACAATGCCTACAAGTGATTCGCTTACTGAAACCGCAAAATAATCATCTTGCCAAGAAAATTTGTAGGAAAGAATGTGATTTTTATTAATCCAAAATGATGATTCACCTTTAATCGACTGAACGACTTGCGCAATTGCTTGATCCTTTCCTAATGAGATTAAACAATGAACATGATCGACGGAACCGCCAATGGCTTGTAGAAAAATCTCTTTCTTTATACAGTTTGATATTATGTGCTCATGGATTGCATGGCCTAATTCTATTGGGAGATGGTATTCCCTGTTTTTTGTTGCAAAAACTAAATGAACCCAAATCTTGACATATGACATAGCTTATAAATATTGTTTTGGCTAAAGCCGGATTTCATTCTAATCTTGAAATCCGTCAGCTAAAGCAGACGGCAATGAAAAAGAAATTATTTTATCTGAAAATGAGCATTCATTACAATTTACGGGTTTTTAGGAAGAAAAACGATTTTTCCCAATACAAAATAGTACTACCTATGTTAAGATATCTTCTGATTGAGAGCGTTTCGGTTCTTTCATAGCTGTCTGCTTTAGCTGACAAACAGCGAATGATAATTGATTGAGGGCATTAGCCAAAATAATGACTGATAATGATCAAATCTTTACTTTCTTATTGCCTCCTTTTTCCTATTTTTGCCATCTTGATTCAGATTAGGGAGTGAAGAACTTCCAATTAATAATATACATTCAAATAATGAGAAAAATCCCGGTCAAATACGACCCAACCATCATCGAAGACAAATGGTACAGCTATTGGATGGAGAACAAATTTTTCCATTCGGAGCCGGATGAACGTGAGCCTTATACCATCGTTATCCCGCCGCCCAATGTGACGGGGGTATTGCACATGGGCCATATGCTCAACAATACCATCCAGGATGTGCTGGTTCGCCGCGCACGTATGCTTGGCAAGAATGGCTGCTGGGTGCCTGGTACCGACCATGCCTCAATTGCAACGGAGGCCAAGGTGGTCGATAAGCTCTTGAAAGAGGGAATCACAAAAGATGACCTAACCCGTGATCAGTTTCTGGAGCATGCCTGGGCGTGGACCCACAAACATGGTGGGATCATCCTGGAACAATTGAAAAAACTTGGCGCTTCCTGCGATTGGGAACGTACGGCATTCACCATGGATGAAATTCGTTCCGCTTCCGTCATCCGCACCTTCGTGGATCTTTACAACAAAGGATACGTCTACCGGGGCGTGCGTATGGTGAACTGGGATCCCGCTGCCAAAACTGCAGTTTCGGACGAGGAGGTCATCTACCGTGAAGAGCAGTCAAAACTATATTACGTACGCTATCTGGTTGAGGGAACTACCGATCAATATATTACCGTAGCAACCACCCGCCCCGAAACAATTCTTGGGGATACGGCTGTTTGTGTCAATCCGGCTGATAAACGATTCACTCACCTTGTAGGGAAGAGGGTTTTGGTGCCTTTGGTCAAGAGAAGCATACCTGTCATTCAGGATGAATATGTTGAAATGGATTTTGGCACCGGATGTCTGAAAATCACTCCTGCCCACGATACCAACGACTATGAGATTGGCATCCGTCACAACCTGGAGGTGATCGACACCTTCAACGATGATGGTACCCTGAGCGAAAAGGCGCAATTGCTGGTTGGGGTTGATCGTTTCGAAGCCCGCAAACAGATTGTGCCAATGCTCGAAGCTGCCGAAAATCTGGTAAAGATTGAAGATTACAACAACAAGGTTGGCTATTCTGAGAGGACACACGTTCCGATTGAGCCGAAACTTTCAGCGCAATGGTTCCTGAAGATGGGCGACCTGGCCAAACCTGCGCTGGAAGCAGTTGAAACCGATGCAATCAGGTTTTATCCTTCCAAATTTAAGAACCTCTACCGCCACTGGATGGAGAACATCAAGGATTGGTGTATCTCCCGTCAGCTCTGGTGGGGCCACCGCATTCCGGTCTATTACCTGCCAGACGGCTCATTCGTGGTAGCCGAAACCGAAGCGAAGGCTTTGGAGCTGGCAAAAGCTAAAACGGGGAATCCTGCGTTGACATTGGATTCGCTTCGTCAGGATGAAGATGTGCTCGATACCTGGGCCTCCTCCTGGCTTTGGCCGATCTCTGTTTTTGAAAATGCGGACCCAACGGATACCTGCGATCTGGATTATTATTATCCTACCAATGATCTGGTAACAGCTCCCGAAATTATCTTCTTTTGGGTGGCCAGAATGGTGATTGCCGGATATGAATACAAAGGAACCCTTCCGTTTAAAAATGTATATTTTACGGGAATTGTGCGTGATAAATTACGCAGGAAAATGTCCAAATCTTTGGGAAATTCTCCCGATCCGCTCGATCTGATCGCCAAATATGGCGCTGATGGTGTGAGGGTTGGTATGTTGCTCTGTTCTCCTGCCGGGAATGATATCCTTTTTGATGAATCGCTGACCGATCAGGGAAGAGGCTTCCTGACCAAGGTATGGAACTCCTTCCGGTTGATTAATGGTTGGGAAATAGATACTGCCATTCCCCAACCTGAACATTCCCGGCTAGGGATTGAATGGTTCAGGGCAAAGCTGAACGAAGCGATCTTAACGATGGACGATCATTTCGATAAATACAGGTTGAATGATGCCCTGCTGACTATTCATGCCACCATTCGCGACGAATTTTCGGGATGGTTATTGGAAATTATCAAGCCTGCCTATCAACAGCCCATAGACGCAAAAACATATACCGAGGTAAATGAGCTTTTGGACAAATTGCTCAAGTTACTTCATCCGTTCATGCCGTTTATCAGCGAAGAGATCTGGCAGTTGATCGGTGACCGCAAACAGGGAGAGTCGATCATGATGGTCTCATGGCCAAAAGCATCAGGCAAAAACGATGCGCTTACCGAAAGGTTTGAATTGGTCAAAGAGGTGGTTTCCGGAATCAGGAGCATTCGCAAGGAAAAAAATATTGCAACCAGGGAGGAGATTGAGCTCTTCATCATCCCCGGAGAAAAGGGGTATGTGCCCGAATTCATTGAAGTTGTTTCCAAATTGGGGAATGTAACCAGGCTCGAAACTTGTTCAGAAGAGATTCCCGGCGCAGCGACATTTATGGTGAAGTCTTCGGCATTTTATATACCTTTTGCCGGCAATGTTGACGTGGAGGCTGAAGTAGCTAAAATCAATGAGGAGTTGGCATACAACAGGGGATTCCTGGAATCAGTAATAAGAAAACTGAGCAACGAAAAATTCGTCGGCAGCGCCCCCGCCAAAGTTGTGGAGATGGAACGCAAAAAGCAGGCAGATGCAGAAGAGAAGATTAAGATTTTGGAGGAAAGGCTTGCCGCAATCAGATAATTACGGATTACAAATTACAGATTACAAATTGGGGAATTGTTGAACCTTCTATTGTTCTTCAATTCCCCAATTTCCCAATGTCACTATCAGCACAGATCTAATAATTTTTAATCTGTAATCTGTAATCTGTAATTTGTAATTTGTAATTAGTGAAGCACCTCCTCTACCTGGCAATAAGGTAATCCCCAGGCATCTGCGACACCCTTGTAAACTACCATACCATTCACTACGTTGAGTCCTTTGCGAAGGGCTTTGTCTTCGGTACATGCCTTCTTCCAGCCGTGGGCAGCAAGGCTGATGGCGTATGGCAGGGTAGCATTGGTTAAGGCGATGGTAGATGTACGTGGAACGGCTCCCGGCATGTTGGCCACTGTATAATGGATCACTTCATCCACGACATAAGTGGGATGATCGTGGGTTGATGGAACTGTTGTCTCGATGCATCCACCCTGGTCGACGGCAACGTCCACCATTACGGTACCAGGGTTCATTGTTTTCAACATATCCTTGGTTACAAGGAATGGGGCTTTGGTACCAGGGATGAGAACAGCGCCAATAATCAGGTCGCTAACCTTCACTTGAGAGCGGATATTGTAATCGTTCGACATTTGCGTTTTTACATTGGCAGGCATAATATCATCGAGATAGCGAAGACGCCTGAGGCTAATATCCATAATGGTAACATCTGCACCAAGTCCGGCAGCCATTTTTGCAGCCTCCGTTCCGACTATACCACCACCCAGGATTAAAACCTTAGCAGGTAATACTCCGGGAACACCGCCCAGCAACATGCCACGACCGCCAAAGGTTTTCTCAAGGTATTTGGCTCCTTCGTGGATCGACATCCTGCCGGCGACTTCAGACATGGGAATGAGCAACGGAAGGGAACGGTCGTCAAGTTCGACGGTTTCGTATGCTAAGCAAACGGCTTTGCGTTCAATCATCGCGTGTGTCAATGGTTCTGATGATGCAAAGTGAAAGTAGGTATAGACCAGTTGTCCTGCCTTGATCAATGGATACTCAGATGCTATAGGCTCTTTAACTTTCACAATCATGTCAGCAATGGCATATACCTCCTCGATGGTCGGTAAGATTGTGCCACCGGCCCCAACATATTCGGCATCGGCAAATCCGCTGCCATTTCCGGCGGTAGCCTGTACGTATACTGCATTTCCCCTTTTAACCAGTTCTGCAACTCCGGCTGGAGTAAGTGCAACGCGGTTCTCGTTATTTTTAATCTCTTTTGGAAGTCCGATGATCATGGTAATTGATTTTATTTTTGCCCAAAATTAAGCAAAGATATCCCCATCCAACCATGATTAAACACCATGTATTTAGCATTTTTCATAGTTTTACAGTTGGGCAGAAAGATCAATTGTTTGCTGTTCAGTTTCCACGATTCAGATTGATTTCTTAACAAAAAGAAAGCATTTAAGTGAAAATTAGAAATAATTATAATTGTATCTTTGCCGCTTACAACCAATTGTACGTAACGAATGCCTGCAATATCAAACAGAGGAGTGGAGTTGCCTGAATCGGCCATCAGGAAACTGGTGCCTTTTGCCGAAAAAGCCAAATCGCTTGGCAGAAAAGTGTATCATCTGAACATTGGTCAGCCGGATATCAAAACTCCTCATCACGCCATTGAGCGAATCAGGAATTTTAATTTTGATCTGATTGCCTATGGGCATTCATTTGGGAATGAAACATACAGGAATAAGCTGGCCCAATACTACCGTGACCGGAACCTTGAGGTGGATGCCTCACAGATACTGATTACTACCGGTGGTTCTGAAGCCATCTCGTTTGCTTTTATGGTTTGTTTCAACCCTGGGGATGAGGTCATCATTCCTGAACCCTTTTATGCCAATTATCAATCTTTTGCCATAGCCAATGATGTTGTGATTAAACCGATTAAATCCAGCATCGAAACCGGTTTTCAACTTCCATCCATTGCTGAATTTGAGAAATTAATTTCACCAAAGACCAAAGGAATATTTATCTGCAATCCCAATAATCCCACCGGTTATGTCTATACGAAAGAGGAGTTGGCGCAACTGCAGGAGTTGGTGTTGAAATATGATTTGTTTCTTTTGGCAGATGAGGTTTACAGTGAATTTGTATATGATGGGAAAACCCACTATTCCGTTTTGGAACTGGACAGAATAGAGGAAAATGTGGTGATGATCGACTCTGTTTCGAAAAGGTTCAGTGCCTGCGGAATCAGGATCGGATCGTTGGTTTCCAAGAACAAGCTCGTTATCAAAACAATATCAAAGTTAGCCATGGCGCGTCTTTGCCCGCCAATGCTTGGCCAGGTGGTGGCAGAAGCGGCTGTGGATTCACCGCCTGAATACATGGAAGGTGTTTACAAAGAGTATCTTGGTCGACGGGATTATTTCATCACTGCGTTAAATGAAATAGAAGGCGTTTTCTCGCCCATGCCCATGGGTGCGTTTTATTCAATGGTCGAACTTCCCATCGACGACAGCGACCGGTTTTGCCAGTGGATGCTGGAAGAATTCGAGTACAAAGGTGCCACAGTCATGATGGCGCCAGCTTCGGGTTTTTATGCAACTCCCGGTATCGGAAAGAACCAGGTTCGGGTGGCCTATGTGCTGAACAAGGAAGATCTTAAGGAGGCCGTGGAATGCCTGGAAGTGGCATTGAAGGCTTATCCCGGAAGGAAGTAGACCATTAGACCATTTACCATTAGACCATTTACTATTTACCATTTAGCGCGTCCATCTTGTCTTGCGCCAAATTGTAAATTGTAAATAATAAAATCGTCAATTTTTATAGATTGATTTTCTTGAATTTTGGCACCAGTGAGTGCATAACGAACCATGCAATCAGGTAGGCGAGGGCACAAAATCCGAAAACCCAGGTATAGGCGATCGTCATGTTGTGCTGTACGACAGGCATTTGAAGCGACTTCAGCTGTTGAAACAAAGTTGGATCAATCGCTTGTAACTGGGCGGCTACCTCTTTTGGAAGGTTTCCCAGTTCAACCGTATTGAGGTTTATCAAATCCCCCCGTTTGTTTATCAGCTGCATGGAACGGATTTTTTCGATGTATTCGGTGAGCTGGGCAGATTGGGAAACGGCCCACGATTTGGCAATTCCTGCATGCCTGTACGCATCAAAAACCCATCCTGCCGACTTGTTCACGACAATACCGCCAAGGGCGCCTGCCATTCCTCCGATTCCGGTGACACTGGCAACTGCCTTTTTAGGGAACATGTCGGACACTGTGGTGAAAATATTTGCTGACCAGGCCTGATGCGCGGCTGTCCCAATACCGATGATAAGAACTGGGAACCAATAGCTGTAAACGCCAAGATACTGGGCACTCAACACGATGAGCGGGAACATGGCAATGGTCAGCATGGCTTTCATCCGGCCGGCATATGGTTCATATCCCTTGTTGATATAATACATCGGAAACCAACCGCCACCGATACTTCCAATGGATGACATCATATAGAGAACAGCCAACGGAAACGCGATGTCCATCCCGGTCATACCATATTGGGCCTTCATGTAGGCGGGTAACCAGAATAAAAAGAACCACCAAACGCCGTCGGTCATAAATTTACCAAAGCTGAAAGCCCAGGTCTGTTTGAACCGGAGGAGTTTAAACCAGGAAACTTTTTCTTTGGGAGCAGCGCTATTGCTATTTTCTTCAATGCTGTCTGCGTCTGAGTTGATGTAGGCAATCTCAGCGGCGCCAACACGTTTACTTTTTGAGGGAATTTCATAGAGCCAAAACCAGAATATCAACCAAAAAAGTCCTATTCCACCAATGATCAGAAAGGCAGCTTCCCATCCCAGATGGTCGGCGATCCAGGGTACGGTAATGGGGGCGAGAATGGCGCCAACATTGGTTCCGGAGTTGAAAATTCCGGTCGCCAATGCCCGCTCCTTCTTGGGAAACCATTCTGCAACCGTTTTTATGGCAGCGGGAAAGTTACCAGCCTCACCAAATCCGAGTACCCCACGGGCAAACATAAAACCTCCCGTACTTTTGGCCAAGGCATGAATCATTGCACCTACTGACCAGATTACCAACGACCAGGCATACCCAAGTTTGGTGCCAAGCCAGTCAATTAGACGGCCGGCGAAGAGCATCGAAATCGCATACACGAACTGGAATACTGAAACGATATTGGCATAATCGGAGTCACTCCAGTTAAATTGAACCTCAAGCCTGTCTTTCAATAGACTGAGTACCTGACGGTCGAGGTAATTGACGGTGGTGGCAAAAAATACCAGTGCACAGATGGTCCATCTGTATTTTCCTATCTTTTCCGATAGATTAGTCATTTTTTTCTGTGGTTTAGTTTTGTTTAGCTATTTGTTTGCAGAACCAAAATTAAAATATTTTTCGGCATTGTTGAAGGAAATATCTTCTACCATTTGGCCAAGAAGTTTCATGTCTGCTGGAATTTCGCCGTTCAAAACATCGTTGCCGAGAAGGTTGCAAAGAATTCTCCTGAAATATTCGTGCCGCGAATAGGACAAGAAGCTTCTGGAATCGGTTAACATACCAACAAAACGGCTTAACAAACCCAGGTTGGAGAGCGTCTTCATTTGGTATTCCATGCCGTCTTTCTGGTCGAGGAACCACCAGCCGGATCCATATTGAAGTTTTCCGGGAACAGTGCCATCCTGGAAATTTCCGATCATCGTGGCCATCAATTCGTTGTCGCGCGGATTGAGGTTGTATAAAATGGTCTTTGTCAGTTTGTCCTCACTATCCAACTTGTTTAACAATTTCGACAGAGGTTTTGCAATTTCAAGGTCTCCGATGGAATCAAAACCTTTGTCCGGACCAAGAAGGTTGAAAAGCCGGGTGTTGTTGTTTCGCAAGGCGCCAAGGTGATATTGCTGGGTCCATCCGCGTTTGTGGTCCATCACACCAAATTCATATAGCATGGCCGATTTGAATTGGTTGATCTCTTCGGGTGACAGTTGATTTCCGCCACGGATCTTTGCGAAGATTTTGGTGATTTGCAGTTCGGTATAGTCGGCCGCATAAATTGTATCCAAACCGTGGTCGGAGAGGCGACATCCGTTTTTATGGAAGAATCCGTGTCGCTGGTCGATGACAGCCATAAATTCATGGTAATCGGAAATACTTGAACCGCCTGCCTCTTCGAGCTTGTTAACGTACTTATTAAAAGCAGCGGTATCCTCCACCATCAACGCTGCATCGGGTCTCCATGCCGGCAAAACATTCACTTTGAAACCACTTTTTTTGATATTGGCATGGTATTCCAGATTGTCGATAGGATCGTCTGTCGTACAAATGGTATGGACGTTTGCTTTTTGAATGATTCCGCGACAGGAGAAACCGGGGGTGTTTAATTGCGCGTTGCAATTCTCCCAGATTGCCCCGGCGCTCTCTTTGTTCAAAATCTCTTTTATTCCAAAAGGTTTGCGCAATTCAAGATGGGTCCAGTGATAGAGAGGATTGCGCATGGTATAGGGAACTGTTTCAGCCCATTTTTCGAATTTTTCCCAATGAGAGGCGTCTCCGGTGCAATAGCGCTCGTTTACGCCATTGGTGCGGAGGGCACGCCATTTGTAATGGTCCCCGTTCAACCAGATTTGCGTCATGTTGTCAAACTGTTTATCGTCTGCTATCTCTTTTGGAGAGATATGACAGTGATAATCGAAAATTGGCATTTTTGAGGCGTAGTCGTGGTAGAGCTCTTTGGCAATTTCCGATTGCAAAAGAAAATCTTCGTCCATAAATTGCTTCACTTTATCCATATAATATATTGTTATTCAATTTGATATGTATAATTTACTATTTGACGATTTACTATTTACTATTTAGCGCAAGGCAAGATCGGAGCATAAATTGTAAATGATTATTTACGATTAGACAATTGACTATTTACTATTTACTATTTAACGCAAAGCAAGATCGGAGCATAAATTGTAAATAGTAAATGATTAAATTGTAAATGATTATTTACGATTAGACAATTGACTATTTACTATTTAGTACTTGGCAAGATCGGAGCATAAATTGTAAATAGTAAATGATTAAATAGTAAATAATTATTTACGATTAGACAATTGACTATTTACTATATAGCGTAAGTCAAGATAGAGGCGTAAATTGTAAATAGTCAATGATTAAATAGTAAATTAAATATTGAACAGCCTCTTCAGATGACGGTCGTAAAGGTTCTCTTCAACGCATTGGCCTATGACTTCGCTGTTGGCTTTCAGCAGATCGGTGTAATAGGTTCCCATTTCTGAGGCGATTTTGTACCCGACGTGAATGAGCTGTCTCAGATTGGCGTTGTAATCGGGATGTCCAGGAATATGCCGGAGTGTATTGGCAAATTTCTCGCTGCTCCAGGATTCAACCTCTTCCGGTGAAGGAAGCTGTTCAGTATGAATATCAATAACGTCTGCATAGGGAGCGCACAGTTCATCCTTTCTGGTAAGCGCCTGCGAATAAATTGCTTTTGCCGCTTTCAATGCTTCACCACCGGATACCGCGAGTCCGATTACCTCTTCAAGCCAGGTGGTTCCAGCCGTTTTCACGTGAATACCTTTGTCATATTTGGTGATGATTCTTTGGATTTCGGGGTATATCGAAAATTTGTCGGATCCGGAGTGAACGCTGAGTTTCAGATTGTCCATCAGGCCAAACGTTTTGACTGCATAATCAATCACAAGAATATCTTCTTCAAACTCTTTCGCAAACATGGCCACATCACCGACATAATCCACACCTTTGTTGAATCTTCCGGTAAACTTGGGCGCGATGGTCTGGGCTGGAATTCCTTGACCGGCAATCATTTTCAGTATAAAGAAAAGTTCGACCGGCGATTGCGGGGATTCTACTTCATCCATCGAGATCTCGGTAATGAAATCGTCCGAACCTTTGTGTTCGGAGATATAGCGGTAGATCTTTCCCGCTTCATTAATGGCGGTCAAAAATTTATCGGCAATCGTTTTCAGCAATGCATCATTTACATGAAACGGATGTGCGATGGCCGGAATGTTGAGTTCACCAATATACGCTGCACAAGAAGCTATAAATGAAGCCGTATCTTCGGCGGAGGCCGGAATTCCGATTTTTGAGGCCACATCGATGGTAAAGAAATCAGACGATGAGATAAATCCCTCTACATTGCCGAGATTGATGTGGTCTGCATCGACACAATATTCGCCTTTGTATCCCAAGGCCTTTACTGCCTGATCTGCCTCATTTCTGGTATCGGAAGGATTGGAGTGGACATACATGTGTTCCCTGTTTGACTTATTCCATACCGGGGTAACTTCAATTCCTCCTTTTTGTGCCTTTGTCAGCGCCCTGAGTTGCGCATTTCCCTGATGGGCGAACCTGTCGCCAATTCCAAAACTGTATTTACCGATCTTTTTCATCTGATTATAATTTTGTTTTTTAATGGCCAGATGGAACTCCCAATAATTATCCTCCTGTGTGTTAAAGATTTTCTCATGGTCGTTTCATGTTTGATTTTATTTCCGTGTTCGTTCACGAAAATAGATATTTTTTTGATCCATGGTTTGGCAAATCGAAAATTTTAGCAAAAAAAATGAAAATAAAATTTTCCGTGTTCGTACACGAATTGAAATTTTGTTTAAATTTGTCCCGATTTAATCAGTGAGATGAGAAAGAATATTCGAATCAAAGATATTGCATTGAAGGCCGGTGTTTCGATTGGAACTGTCGACAGGGTTCTGCACAAAAGAGGGGAGGTTTCCACTAAAACAAAGACGAGAATTCAGCAGATCATTGACGAGCTGGATTATCGTCCCAACCTTTTGGCGAGTAGCCTTGCATCCAAGAAGAGTATTGTCTTTGCCACGTTAATGCCAAGATCTTCAAGTTTGGACACTTATTGGTCCAAACCGCAAAATGGCGTTGAAAAGGCCATGGGCCAACTCAGGGCCTATGGGGTGAAACTTCAGCAATATTTTTTCGACATGGATGATTCACGTTCATTTTCTTCTCAGGGTGAAAAGTTATTGCTCGACGCTCCCGACGCAGTCTTGCTGGCCCCTTGGGCAAAACGGGAAGCCCTACGGCTCACCAAACAACTGGATGAACGGGAAATTCCATACATTTATATTGATGCAAACCTGGAGGAGACCAATCCCATTGGATTTGTCGCGCAGAGCCCGTTCGACAGCGGCTTCCTTGCAGCAAAACTGATTGATTGGGGGGTGAAAGAGAGAAGTCTGATTCTTCTCATACATGTTGCCAAAGAATTGGACAATGCCAGTCACCTTATCAAACGTGAACGCGGCTTCATGCGTTACTTTGAAGAAATGAAGAGCCACCACCGGATTGTGAAGTTGGAGGTTTCGGGCAAGGAGGATGAGATCAATTCCCACCTGAATAAACTTGGCATAGATCCCTGTGATGTCAGCGGGGTTTTCGTAACAAACTCAAAAGTTCATTTGGCTGCCGCCTGTTTCAAGGCGCTTTGTATTACGCCAAAAATTATCGGATACGACCTTATTCCGCAAAATATTGCTTTGCTAAAGGACGGGAAAATCGACTTTCTGATTTGTCAGAAACCCGAACTTCAAGGCTACCGTGCAATCCATCTACTATTCGATTCTTTGGTAAAAAAGGAGATTATCAAAAGGGAAAATTACACCTCCATCGATTTGATTACCAAGGAAAATATCGATTTCTACAACTCTATTTAAAATTCAATCTTAAATTTCATAATGTAATGAGAAAAATTTCTTTTGACGACCTTAATGGTAAAGTATGCGTCATCACCGGAGGAGCCGGTGTGATTGGAATTTCGCTGGTCAAAGCGCTGGTATCGGTAGGTACAAAAGTAGCCATCGTCGACATCAATGAAGAGCTCGCCGAGCAAGTAGCCTCTGACATAAGCCATGAATTCAATGCAACCTGCATCGGGGTAAAAGCCAATGTGCTTGACAAAGAGTCGCTGGAGGCTGCAAAGGCTATTATCAACGAAAAATTAGGCCCAATCGAACTGTTGATCAATGGCGCCGGTGGAAATTCCCCACAAGCTACCACCCAGGTCGAGCAAATGGAAGAAGGGGATCTCGAAAACCTCGAAAAGACCTTTTACGGTTTGCAAATGGAGGGTTTTGACAAAGTTTTTGCCCTGAATTTTAAGGGGACCATCCTTCCAACGATGGTTTTTACCCGCGATATGCTTCAGAACAAAAAGGGTTCGGTGCTGAATATTTCTTCCATGAATTCATATCACCCGCTTACCAAGATTCCTGCATATTCGGCTGCCAAGGCTTCTGTCAACAACTTTACAGAGTGGTTGGCCGTTCACCTGGCCAAAATGGGGATCCGGGTAAATTCGGTGGCTCCGGGATTTTTTATCACCAGCCAGAACCGTTTTTTGGTGCTGGATGAAAAAACAGGTGGTTACTCTGCACGGGGCAACAAAATCGTTACCAACACACCAATGGGCAAATTTGGAGATCCCGATGATTTACAGGGCGCGACGCTTTACCTTTTGTCGGATATCTCCTCTTTCGTAACCGGGATTGTTATTCCGGTAGATGGCGGATTTAATGCATACAGCGGAGTATAGGAATTGTTTGAAATGTTTAAAAAGTTTATAAAGTTTGAAGGGTTACTGTTTTAACATTTCGAACTTTTCAAACAACATAAACATTTCAAACCCTTCAAACATTTCAAACAATAAAATATGAGCATAACATTAAAGCAAAAATGTAAAACTTCCCTCCTGGTACCTACCAGTATGGGGGTTCGAATTACTCCTGTCAACGGACAACCTGTTCACAGCAGCGATCTTTTTCAAATGCAGGCAACCAGCGCCGAAACCAATGTTGCCAGTGTCGCCTCCTATCTTGGCCTTCCTGTTAAGGTGTTGACTACTTTTGTTAAGGATAGTCCAATCGCTAAACTAATCAAGAGTAACTTGTTAAGCAGGGGAATGACTTTTGAAGGTCCGGAAGTGGAGCAAGGAGATCCCTGGGGCTATCGTCACCAGTTCAACATTGCCGACAGTGGATTCGGAACCAGGGGACCCAGGGTTCAGAACGACAGGGCCGGTGAAGTTGGTCGTACCCTGAATGTCAAAGATTTTGATTTGGACCGGATTTTTAAAGAAGAGGGCGTACAGATTGTGCACCTCTCAGGATTAATCGGGGCTTTGTCGCCCGACACCAGCAAATTCTGTCTGGAGCTTGCCCGCAGTGCCAAAAAATACGGAACGCGTATAGCCTTTGATCTCAATTACCGTGCTTCGTTCTGGAAAGGAAGGGAGACCGAGTTGAGCGCTATCTTTGAAGAGATTGCCTCTGTCGCAGATATCCTGATTGGCAACGAAGAGGACTTTCAATTGTGCCTGGGAATTAAGGGCCCCGAAACAGGTGGAAAACAACTATCCTCCGAAATTGATGGTTTCAAAGAGATGATCTACAGGGTAAAAGCCAAATTTCCCAATGCCTCGGTATTTGCCACGACCCTTCGTCAGGTGGTCAGTTCCAACGAACACCTTTGGGGGGCTATCATGCTCGAAGGAGAGGAATGGCATGTGGTTGAGCCACGCAGGATCAATGTTCTCGACCGCATCGGCGGTGGTGATGGTTTTGTTGGCGGTATGCTGTATGGTATCCTAAAAGAGTGGGAACCTGCCAAATGGATCCAGTTTGGCTGGGCTACCGGGGCATTGGCCACCACTTTCCTGACCGACTACGCCCAACCTGCCGACGAGGATATGGTCTGGAGTATCTGGAAGGGGAATGCACGAGTCAAACGATAATTTACAATTAGACGATTGACTATTTACCATTTTCGCTAGGCAAGATAGCAGCGCCAAATAGTAAATCGTAAATGAATAAATAGTAAATGATAAGATTGTAATATAACTCATTTTCAATTTCTAAATTCGATGAACGCCGAAGATTTGAAGAGAAGATTGAAGATCTTCGCATTGAGGATCATTAAGCTGGCTGAAAGCCTTCCAAATTCATCAACAGGAAAAGTTATAGGTAATCAGATAATTCGATCCGGAACATCACCCGGTGCTAACTATCGTTCAGCCTGTTTAGGCAAATCAGACAAGGATTTTCTGAATAAGCTGAAGATGGTAGAAGAAGAATTAGACGAAACAATTTATTGGTTGGAATTACTCGTTGAATCAGGCTTAGTAAAATCAAATCTTCTTGATGATCTTATTTTGGAAAATCAAGAGCTGTTTAAAAAAATTGCCAGTTCAATTACAACGATGAAAAAGAAACTAAATCGAGAATAGATTGACTATTAGACGATTTACTATTTACCATTTACGCAAAACAAGATTGCAGCGCCAAATAGTAAATAGTAAATAATTAAATTGTAAATTATTGAAATGTTAAGATTGACAATTTGCGCAAAGCAAGATTGCAGCCTCAAATAGTAAATAGTAAATAATTAAATTGTAAATTAATGTTATGATATACTTTTCAAAAGGTTCAATCAACGATGAATTAACCAACGATGATCTGAAATTTGGATTGTTTAAGGCTTTCCAAAAACTAGGACAACGTAAGAAAGTACTGGCCATACCACCGGATTACACGCGTCTGCCAAGTCGTGCAGGAGAACTCACTGAGCTTACCTGGCAATACTATGGTGATTCATTGACTGATGTATTGCCAGCCTTAGGAACACATACGCCAATGACTGCCCACCAGATTGCGCACATGTTCGGGACCATGCCGGCATCCCTGATCAGGGAGCACGATTGGCGGAACGACGTGGTGACCGTGGGCGAGGTGCCGGCCTCTTTTGTATATGACGTTTCGGAGGGTGCGGTTAATTTTCCATGGCCCGCGCAGGTGAACAAACTGTTGCTGGAGGGGAATTTTGATTTGATACTCTCTATCGGACAGGTGGTTCCCCACGAAGTGGTGGGAATGGCCAACTACAACAAGAATATTTTTGTGGGTACCGGCGGTGTTGAAGGGATCAACAAGAGCCACTTTATTGGCGCAGCTTATGGCATGGAACGTATGATGGGCCATGCAGATACGCCGGTGCGCAGGGTATTCAACTACGCTTCTGAAAATTTTACCCAAAACCTGCCAATCGTCTATGTTCAAACGGTCGTCGGACTGGATAAGACTGATGGTAAAATAAAGACCCGCGGACTTTTTATCGGCGACGATACTGAAGTATTCGACCTCGCTGCAAAACTTTCCCTGCAGATCAACTTCGAGATGCTTGAAAAGCCGCTTAAGAAAGTGGTGGTTTATCTTGATCCTACGGAATTCAAGAGTACCTGGCTGGGAAATAAATCGATTTACCGTACCCGGATGGCGCTAGCCGACAATGGGGAACTGATCATTCTTGCACCTGCATTGGTCGAATTCGGCGAAGACAAGGAGATCGATCGCCTGATCAGAAAATATGGCTACTTCGGAACGCCGGCCACGCTGAAGGCATGTGAAGAACATGAAGAGATCCGCAACAACCTGAGCGCCGCCGCACACCTGATTCATGGCTCTTCGGAAGGCCGGTTCAACATCACCTATTGTCCTGGAGAGGAACCCGAAAACCTGACCCGGCTTGAAATTGAGAGTGTGGGCTTCAAGTATGCGAGCCTGGCAGAGATGCTAAAAATCTACGATCCCAAAAAATTGAAGGATGGCTTCAATATCAGGCCCGATGGCGAAGAAATCTTTTATATTTCGAATCCGGCGCTGGGACTGTGGGCATTCCGGGATCGGTTTAAATATTAAGAAACGAAGAAAAGAGGTAGAGAATGGGCGAGTGGGAGAGGGGGAGAATGCAACTCCAAAAAATCCGGCATTGTTCATAACTCATATCTTATAACTCATATCTCATAACTCATATCTCATAACTTGCATCGAGAAGTACAATTATTTTATTGAACACGAATAAAGCTAGAATGAAGATCATCATCGACGACAAAATCCCTTATATCCAGGGTGCCCTGGAGCCTTTTGCGGAGGTGGTTTACCTGCCGGGATCCAAGACTACGGCAGAAGTGGTCAAAGATGCGGATGCCATCATCTCCCGTACGCGGACCATCTGCAACGAGGCGTTGTTGTCGGGATCTTCGGTAAAAATCATCGCATCGGCGACCATTGGTTTTGACCATATTGATACTGATTACTGCGATAAAGCCGGAATCAAATGGACCAATGCCCCGGGATGCAATGCGAAATCAGTGGAGCAATACATCGCCTCGGCCATCATGGTAATGGCAGAGAAAAAGGGCTGGACGTTGGCTGGTAAAACGATCGGTGTAGTGGGTGTAGGCAATGTAGGATCGAAAGTTGCCACTATTGCCGAAATACTGGGTATGCGGGTTTTGCTGAACGATCCTCCCCGTGCCAGGGTTGAAGGGGAGAAAGGGTTTGTATCCCTAGATAAAATTTTGGAAGAATCAGATATCATCACCCTGCATGTCCCACTTAATCAGGAAGGGGTGGATGCTTCGTGGCATTTGGTTAATGACCGGCTGTTTGCCCGTATGTCGCGCAAACCGGTATTCATCAACAGTTGTCGGGGTGAGGTAGTCGAAACAGCGGCCTTGAAACAGGCCATTCGCAGCGGTCAGGTTTCGGGCGCCATTGTGGACTGTTGGGAAAATGAACCGAATATTGATTTGGAACTTTTATCGCTGGTAGATCTGGCAACTCCGCATATCGCTGGTTACTCAAGGGATGGAAAAGCAAAGGGGACTGAAATGAGCGTTCAGGCGGTCAGCCGTTTTCTTGGACTGGCTTCAAAAAACTGGAAAGCATCCAATGTGGAGAGGCCCCTGGTTTCAGAAATCCTGATTGACGGAACCAACAAGACGGTCCAGCAAATTCTTGCCGAAGCCATTCTGGCGACCTACGATATCCGGGAGGATGATGCCAGGTTAAGAGCCAGTGTCGAAACATTTGAGAAACAACGTGGGGATTATCCGGTACGAAGGGAGTTTCCGGCGTTTACCGTAGCCGGGAAATTTAGCAGTCCAAAGGTGATTGACAAACTGAAGAGAATGGGATTTAAGATATAATATGAAGGTAGTCAGGTAATTAATTACAAGTTACAAATTAAAAATTACAAATGAAAAAAGCAGATATCGGGCTGATTGGATTGGCCGTGATGGGTGAGAACCTTGTTTTGAACATGGAAAGCAAAGGCTTTACCGTGGCAGTTTTCAACAGGTCGGTCGACAAAGTTGACAAATTTATTGCAGGCCGTGGTGCCGGTAAAAAATTTATCGGATGTCACAGCATTGCTGAGCTATGCGCAAATCTTGAGCGTCCCCGCAAGGTGATGATGCTGGTAAAAGCAGGTTCGCCTGTGGATGACTTTATTGAGCAGATCATTCCCCACCTTGAACCAGGGGATATCATCATCGATGGTGGAAATTCACATTTCCCAGACACCATTCGACGGACGCAATATGTCGAAAGCAAAGGGTTGCTTTTCATTGGGACTGGAGTCTCCGGCGGCGAAGAGGGGGCGCTTTTGGGTCCTTCGATGATGCCGGGTGGATCGCCTGCAGCCTGGCCGGCAGTTAAAACCATTTTCCAGGCGGTGGCTGCAAAAGTCGATGGCGAACCTTGTTGCGATTGGGTTGGCGAAAACGGCGCCGGCCATTTCGTGAAGATGGTGCACAATGGTATCGAGTATGGCGACATGCAAATCATTTGCGAAGCCTACCAGATCATGAAGGAGCTTCTTGGAATGACGGCAGATGAGATGCACGATACCTTTGCCGAGTGGAACAAAGGCGACCTTGACAGTTACCTGATCGAAATTACCCGCGATATCCTGGGATTCAAAGATGAAAAAGGGGAGCCGCTGGTCGAGAAAATTCTGGATACCGCCGGCCAAAAAGGTACCGGTAAATGGACCGCCGTCTCCGCCCTCGATTTAGGTATACCGCTGACGCTGATCGGCGAGTCGGTTTTTGCCCGTTGCCTTTCCGCTCAAAAGGATATTAGGGTGAAAGCATCCAAGGTTTTAAGCGGTCCGGAGAAGAAATTCACAGGCGATCGTGCTCAATTCCTAAGCGACCTGAAAGATGCCCTGTTCGGTGCAAAAATTATCTCTTATGCCCAGGGTTATGACCTGATGGGCGAAGCGGCCAAAGAGTTCAAATGGAACCTGAACAATGGCGGCATAGCGCTAATGTGGCGTGGTGGCTGTATCATCCGTTCCGTATTTTTAGGCAAAATCAAAGAGGCATTTGACAAGAACCCTGGTCTGGAACATTTGTTGCTCGATGCATATTTTAAAGCAACGATTGAAAAAGCACAGGCCGGTTGGAGACGCGTGATGGCCAGTGCATTTACCAATGGCATTCCGGTGCCATGCCTCGCCACGGCGTTGACCTATTTCGACGGTTTCCGCAGCGAAAGGCTTCCTGCCAATCTGTTACAAGCACAACGCGACTATTTTGGCGCCCATACCTACGAAAGACTGGACAAACCACGCGGTGAATTTTTCCACACCAACTGGACCGGCAGGGGAGGGGATACCGCCTCAACAACCTACACCGTGTAGAGACGTTCGGACGAACGTCTCCTCCAATCAAAGGAATCGCTCTGTACAGCCGCCCGGCCGGGCGGCTCGCTTGAAGCATCAGTATAATCTGAATACACAGCTGTCCCCCAGGGGCGGCTGTTTTTTTTTTTTTTTGAATGGGATATATAACTCTCCGGTTTTCTGAAATTGGATTTGCCTGGGATCCGCAGGGTTCAATTCACGGAAACCCATTAATAATCTATAATATATTCATCTTAAGAGGGTTTTGTCTGCAGTCAAATACAGAAGCAATTGTGATAATATGCCCGCTTAACCAGTAAATTATCTAGTAATTACTTTCAATCAGGTACCTAAAATCCTCTTTGTAATCGATTAATAGTTCCTCTTTCTGACCAACAAATGGATTATTTTCAAGTAGAGATACTTTTTCAATAATTCTGTTGATTATTTTTCTTGCAACTCTTGGACTTACTTCAAAAGAATAGTAATCAAATATGTCTTTGAGTTGTCTTTCTGATTGCCCGGACCATTTAATTTCTATTTCCATTTCTGTGCCTTCTTCTTGAGATCTTGGTGAGATATAACCCGCCCAGCATCACTATCTTGTTTTGCAAGGTTAATTATTTCATGAAAGTTCTCTAAAGACATTGGTTTTAAACTTCTTTCATGAGAAATCTTTTTCTCTTGTTTAATGAAAGATTCAAGCTTAATTAAAAGAGTCTCGTCATCGATCCTAAGAAACTCTTCGATTAGCCCTAGTTTTCTGGCTTGTATGTTCATGTTTTTAACTCTTTCTACAAATATAAAGAATATGATGGAGAATTTTTGCCGAGGTTGGGTTTATTCTTTAGTTCAATCGTAGAGATTAGCTTTGAAGTCAAAACTAATCGAATAACCAACCAAAAATGATTAAATTCGTATTGTGATAAATTTTGATGTAATATCCATATTATCTGCAGTTTATTGATTTTCAGATTTATCTTTCAATTGAAATTATATGAATCCCAGGGTAAATGAAGTCGAAGCAGATTAGGACTACACATTGCTGATTACCTTCGATAACGGCGAGAAGAAACGTTTTGATGCGAAACCCTATTTGGAAACGGGAATTTTCAGCGAATTAAAAGAGCTGGAAATATTCTATTCCGTAAAACCTTTCAAGGGAAGTATCGAATGGTCAAATGGTGCAGATCTTTGTCCGGATACACTCTATTTGGATGGAGAGGAATGCTAAAACCTGCAAGTTATAGGGCTCAACCAATTATCTTGAATGTTAATTGCCTCTCCGACATGATTTAACCTATTATTTTGCTAATTTTACAGATAAGCCGACTAACCTCGTACCAATCCAAAGGTCGTTTGCAGGCTGTGTATAATCATGTTGGATATTTAAACGAGTTGCCAACAATTATTAAAAGACACATAACCAATGGAATTTACATCGGAACAAAAAACGATATTTCAATTCGTAAGTCAAGAAAGTGGACACGGAATTATTGATGCAGTTGCTGGAGCAGGGAAGACAACTACAATAATGGAATGTGCAACATTTGTTAAGGATAAAAGTACAATTCTATTCTGTGCATTTAATAATAGTATTTCCAACGAAATAGCACGAAGATTTCTAAAACTTGGATTAAATGAAGTTACTGTTAAGACAATACATGCATTAGGGCGACAAATACTTCAAGACAATAATACTTCAGGACGGCCAATCACTCTTGAAGAAGATAAATATAAAGAACTTATAAAAAGTAAAGAGATACAAGAAAAACTAAGAATACACTTTGAGGAGATTCTGAAAATTAATGGTTTCGAAGTAGATGAATTCGATGATAGAAAAAACTTTGCAGCAAATAATTTAGTAAACAAAATTAACTCAAGACTTCTTGATATAAATTTTAAATATAGAGCAACGTTGACAAAAGAAGAATTATCGGAATTTGAAAGTCTTATAATTCATTTCGGAATTTTCAATGAGATTGAAGTCGCTAAGAAAAATTTCAATGAAGAACTTAAAGCATACTTTGAATGTCATAAACTTTTGCTTGAAGCGGGAAATGAACTATCAAGAAAGACAATGATTATTGATTTTACAGATATGCTTTATTTGCCATATAAGTGGAACCAACAACCTACAAGAAGATATGAATTCTTGTTTATTGATGAATGCCAAGATTTATCCAAATCACAGTTTGCTGTAGCTGCTAAATATGGTAAGAAAGATGGTAGAATATTAGCAGTAGGGGACCCCAGTCAATCTATTTATGGTTTCACAGGTGCAGACATTAATTCATTTTTTCGTGTTAAAGAATATACAAAAGCATTACAATTGCCACTTACTATTTGTTTTAGATGTCCTAAAAAAGTAATTGAGCTTGCCCAAACAATACGAGAGGATATTGTGGGTAATAAAGAAGAGGTTGGGATATTAGATACTATTCTATTTGATGACGTGATTAATTTAACTAAACCTGGAGACTTAATAATTTCAAGACTTCGAGCACCTATTGTACTAATGGTTTTTAGCTTTATTGATAAAAATATTAAAGTCCAAATTCATGGAGATGAAGTACGAGAAATCATTAGCGAGATAAAGAATATTTTCAAGCAAAATGAACTTAATGTTGTTATATCAACACTATCTGATGAATTTAATGAACTCGAATTAGAGGTAAAAAAAAGATGGAAGTGGATTATTTCAAAAAATGCTGAACGAATTATTGACAATACAGAAAGAAATCTATACATAGATAACGAGAACAATTATCTTGATAGAAAATTAGAGTTTCTTCATAAAAAGTATGAACAGTGGAAAAATGATTGTGACACTTTAAATGATATAATTAGAAAAATAAAGGAGTTTATATCTGCTACTGAGAATTCTATTAAACTATCTACTATTCATAGAGCAAAGGGATTAGAAAATGAACGGGTTTTTATTTTAAATTATGATGAACTTCCTTATTATAGACTTCAACAGAAAGACTGGGAAAGAACACAAGAACTCAATTTAAAGTATGTTGCAATTACAAGAGCATTGAAGGAATTATATCTAGTAGAGACAAAAAAGATTGATATTCTTGAAGATGAGGAAAGTTTATTTGATAATTTACCATTTGACTGATATGAAAAATAACTACTGGCAATAACTTCTGCCCAAAAGCCAGCAAGGACTAATCAGGACAAATCCAATGTTTGTAATTAATAGCAATGATCATACCAAATAAAAACCAAAAATTTCCATTGGCGAATTATAAAAGACTCTGTTTAAAAAAAAAACATTTTTAAAAATCCCAACATTATTGTTGGTGACTACACATACTATGACGATTTCGAAAATGTAGGGAACTTTGAGAAAAACGTAATATATCATTTTGATTTTATAAACATGAGGGCGTCTAAAAAAGGATGCCCTCTTTTTATGCTTCAAATCGCAGAAAAATTCGGAACGAGAATAAATTCTGACAACCATTCTTGAACTTTCAGTTTGAAGTCTAAAATTGAGTTTTTAATGGTC
>Ga0265297_10003103_pt1 | contig 31092 bp, 67 predicted proteins | sample Munlanlwell13791_FD_192502 | JGI IMG/M metagenome (GOLD analysis project Ga0265297, IMG submission 192502) | Leachate microbial communities from a municipal landfill in Southern Ontario, Canada - Leachate well 137-91 | ecosystem: Engineered > Solid waste > Landfill > Unclassified | place...
TTTGGTAGGATCAGAAACAAAGCTGAAGAATTTGCACATGGTATCGGGACCTCCTAGAGAATGGTTACACCACTTTAACCCAAGTGGCCAGGGTCATAGTTATTTTGCTACTTTGATCCTGCCTCGGCGTTCATCTTTACAATCCTCACAGAGAAAAAAAGAATCAATAGACCAGTCCTTTGGCCCCCTACGAAGATGGAATTCTCGAGTATCTTCTACCTCATTGTCGCAGAGAAAGCAAGAATTCTTTACCTCTGGCTCCTCTTCCTTTTCCATAAAGAATTTCACTTCGCCGGTTCCATCATCCATCTCAGCACGCATCGACATCGTTTTGATTTCACCGGTAAAAGGATTTATACCTATACCCATACCATAACCAATGATTTTTTTCATTTTATCCTCCGTTTTTTGGATTTTGCGAACGTAGTTTGCGGAGTTCCAGAAACCGTTTTCTGTATAGGGTCTTGATCGAGGCCCACCCTCATGCACAAATTCATATACTTCACCTTCTACCAATTCATCAATAGAAAGTACCTGATTCTTCCGAATTTTACGTTCTTTGTCCATTTTGTTACCTCCAAGGTTTTAGTTTATTATAACATAGATTAGCCGGTTCTGAAACCGTTTTTTACACACTCAATCAACTTTTCTCGATTGTTAAATTCTTCGCCATTTTCCAAAACAAACTCCAGAAGAGTTTTAAGCACCCGGCCCACTTCCCTTCCAGGACCAACCCCCAAAAGATTCTGAATGTCATGGCCATTAAGGGCCAACTGAGTAACCTTAGACGGAGCATTTACTTTCTTAAATTTTTTCACCAAAGCCACCAAATGGGAGAAAGGCCTATTTTCTTTAGCAAGGTTGCCGGCTCTATCAGCCATCTTCATTCTAAGAAAATCATAGAAGCTTATTTCAGTATCAGCGAGCCGCTTTAGAAGTCTCCTAGATGCCCTAGGAGTTAAGTTTGCTACTAAGTTCATATGAACCTTAATGATGCTAGTCACATACTCAATTTCATTCTTAGAGAACCTTAGAGCAAACAATTCTCTTCTGACAATTTCTGCCCCAATATCTTCATGTTCAAGAAAATGATCATCCTTAAAAGAGATCGGCTTACCTACATCATGAAGATATGCAGCCAGTTTTAATAGCTTATACTTTGGAGATATATGGTCTCCAGTAAGCATATTATGCTCGAAAACCGTTTCTCCATGATATTTTCCGCCGTTAAAATCTATAGTGTGTTCCAAAGAAGGAAAAACACTCCATAAAATTCCTAGTTCATGTAAAGCATTAAAAAATCTAGAGGCTTTTTTGATTTTCATAGCTTTAAGAACTTCGAGACGAATTCTCTCTGGAGCCACGTTTTCAGCAACCATATATCCAAATTCTCTTAGAGCAAAAAGAGTTTTAGGATCAAATACTCCATTAATAGCTGCTTTAAATCTAGCTGCCCTAATTATACGAACAGGATCTTCTTTAATTCTATCTACTGGATTTCCAACAAACTTAATGATTCTATCTTTAAGGTGAATTTTACCATCATGAAGATCAACAATGTCTCCAGAAAGAGGACACATAGCCAAAGCATTAATTGTTAAATCTCTGCGAGAGAGGTCTTCTTCGATGGAATCCGCATATGTTACTTCAGCTTTGCCTGGGGTATCGTATACATCAGAGCGAAAAGTCGCCAGCTCGATCCCATTTACGATAACCACCCCAAAGGTTTTGCCTACCAAATTTACCTCAAGATCAGAAAAAAGCTCAATGATTTCGTCTGGTTTTGCAGAAGTAACCAGATCTTCGTCGGCGACCTTTTTGTCAAGAAGTAAATCCCGCACAGCGCCGCCGACGAGATAAACCTCGTGGCCAGCGGCGCAAAGTCTGGAAATTAATTTGTTTACCATGAATAAATTATAACTTGTTTAGGAAGATTCTGAAACTAAATTATCAAGATTTTTTTGGTTTCCACCATCTACCCCGCCGACCACATGCATTAAATAAGATGTCAAAAGGCCAGGTAGGTAATCTTTCGGCATCACAACATCTACCAGAAGTATCTCCCCAAAGTAAACTAGTTTTACCAGGATACTGACATTCCTGACGACAAAATCCAATATGATCACAATTAATACACAAGGGGATAAAAACAAACCGCTCTTTTACAATTCTACTCATATTATTCTCCGTGCTTATGGGGTTTCTGAAACTAAATTATAAAGGAGTTTCCATAGTTTAAAGTTCATGATCTATCACCCTACTCATAAAACCACGAAGTTCAATAAGACTTGCATAAACCCCACGCAAGTTAACTTCTATTGCTAAGTTCAATAAAATAGCGAAAGCTTCATTGAGCTGTTTATGCATTTGAACTAAGTCTTTTTGTTTTTTATTCATCAAAGTCGCCTTTTACTACTTTTGTAGCCCAAAATTGTGGAACTGCTTCCATCTCTATGACAAATTGTCCTAATTCATTAAGATTTTCATCTAGGATAATAAAAGTAAGAGGCCAAGTGGATTCCCACCCGTCATGATTATCAAAATAGTCTTGTGCTGCGTCCTCTGCTATATACTCATATATACTCAAGATTGCCGATGTCCCATTTAGTTCTTAATTCATGGTAATCCTCTACCCCACCATAATCAGCTATAAAGTACCTAAAGTTTTTTACCATAAAGTTCCTGTGATAAGTCTTCTTCATCCTTAGTGTGTATATGAACGCGCATTCCTGGAGCTCCAGATCTGCTAATCTTAATACAAAAATTATCGTTTTTATAGTGATCTAAATATGCTATAATCTTTTCTTTAGTTTCACCAAATGAATAATATGTTGGTTCGCTCATAATAAGTCTCCTCTTAAATAAAACTTGCATACAGGGCGTCCGATCGAGAGCCTAGGTAAGATAGATCATATCGGAATTACTCCTATTTCCCCAAGATAGATTGGCAGCTTCACTGCCCACCCTGTATGCAAGAACCCACAATTAGTAGTTTTTAACCCAGTCTACAAGTTCCTTATCCTTGTAGTAGCTCTTTACCCGTTGCAAAAACTTCGGCAAAGCCTTCTCAACTTTGAAGGGAATTTGCCTCTTAAGCTCAGTTTTGTCTTTCCACCGGTACGCCCGGTCCCATGCAATACGGAGCATTTGGTATTTGTCATAATCATCCATAAACTCGTTCCATTGGGCATAGCCAATAAGAACTTTACCATGTTCATAAAATGCTACCATGACACCAACCTTGTCATTACTGATAGCGGACCTCACCAACTTCTCAACTTCGGTTTTTGCTTTTTTCCCAGCAAAGGCAGCCAAAATTTGTTTGGCGAACTCTTTACTAATGTGCCGGGTGTCTTCGGGTTGACGAATGTACTCAATAAGATCTTTCATTTTCCCTACTCCTCCTTTAGTTAAGTTTCATTAACTTCAATAAGCACACCATCTTCTACCTTCAAAGTTCCGGTAAATAGTTTGTTGTATTCGTCTGGGTATTTGTCGGAAGTTGGGTTTGACCAAGTGCCATCGAGATTAACCATATACCTAGAACTAGTGTAACTAGTGTTTTCTTTTTCCTCGCAGAAAAAATAAAGACTACTAGTCCCAGCTGGATCATCTTCTCTTCCGATTCCTGTGTGAATAATAAACTTTCCTAGACCAGGAAAAGAATCAGGAAAAGCTTTTCTTAGTTGAGTTGCTACTTGGGGATTTTCTTCAACAATTCGCCGAATTTCTCTATTAAACTCTGACATAATGAATCTCCTTTATTCATATTTAGAAACTAGGGTTTTTAGGTCCTTTAACAAACTTTCATTTGTTCCGGAAATTTTAATACATTTATCTAAACTGCCATAGAACTCTTCAAGACAATTAATTAAAAGAGTTTTAAGTCTTGGTTCATCTGGTTTATATGGTAATGAAGATGAATGATATAGTTTCTCTAATTCTTTTTCTTTAACATAAAAATATTTTTCTATTTCTTCATATGGAACTTCTCCTCTACGGATAGCTTTTAGATGTTCTCTAGACCTTGTAAGATCTAAATCCCCGAATAACAGTATTTGTTCTACTTCATCAAGGAGTCTTATTACGTGAAGTGCGAATTTTGTATCAAACCCAAATTGTTCAATGATCTTTACCCTTTTGCCTTCAGGGTTTTTTGTTTTCATTTTATGTAATTGTGAAAATGAGTAACCCTTGAACTTATACCACGATCCTTTATGAAGAAAATCTTTCCTAGCATCTCTTACCATATTTCCGATTTTTGTAGAATGAAGAATACATCGTTGGTCGACAAAAAGACAATCTACCATATTAGGGTTATTGTCCATACACAGCTGAAAGAATTTTACAATATTGTAAACTGTGATGTCGTATTCTCTATCTGCTTCTTTGTCTGATATGTGGTGTTGTTGATATTGATCAAATCTTTTTATTTGAGTTCCAAATCCTTGAATTTCTCCGCCAAGATGAGGAAATACAACCTCTTTAGATGGGATACAAAATCCTACAATATCACAATCAGACATATCAGAAGAAACACCATATGCTATGGACCCAGTAATGACTTCATATTGAGTCTCTTTAGCATAACTCGGAGGTTTGATAAGTCCTCGTTCACTAAGACGTAAAACTATGCTAGCCATATTAGGTCACCTTAAATGCTTTTATTATATCTGGGTCTAAAGATAAGATACATGTGTTAATAATTTTATAAAACTCTTCTACAGAAATATTATCACTATATTCCATAGACCTACCAATGTGTTTATACCATTCTATGGAAAAATTTGTAGGTTTATACAAAAAATTATGATTGCCGAGAGGGCAATTTGGTTCATGAAAATCGAACTCATCAGATTCACATCCACAATCCCAAACAAATTGATAAAATGAAAATATAGGATTATCAAAAGAACTGAAACTATCATCATTAGTTTGTTTTTCTAGATAATGTTCAAGTAGAAGCAAAAGACCTGCGACAATAACTTCATTATTTTTAATCATTTTCTCCCTCCTCATACATATTACAAATTTTGTCTCGCCGAACTTCAGTCATCGCTGCTAAAATAGCTTCTCGAAGAGTAGGATACCACTTATCAGCCTCTACATAAAAGGAGGTAGTAATGTCACAAGGTTCATCTTGCTCGGGTACATTTTGCCATCCATTAAATACAACCGCCCAATGACCATTATCATCAAACAAAATCGCCAGGCAATAACCTTCATGAGTAATTCCCTCTAACCAATCAAGTAATTCTGTATCAGTCATTTTACTCTCCTTTATAAAGTCCGTTTTCAATTTCCCAAGCTATCATAGTCTTGTGTATAAAATCGGTTAGACTTTTGGAATTAGAAGCACATTTACCTGTTCTTACAGCCCCAGCCTTTCCAGCAAAATAATTCGTGTCAATATTAGGTCCAGTAAATTGCCTATATTTTGACTTAGAAGCTACTTCTTGTAGTTCACGACCTTCAATCAAGTACCGTATTACTCTGTCTGTTAGGGTCTTCGGCTGTCCTTTTTTAACCCCACTACGAAATGTCTTATAGCTATTCATCTTACACCTCCACTCTTCTGCTAGAAGTAATTTCGGAAGGCATTACGCCCTTAAGGCTCTTTTTCCCAGGAACCCGTAACCATACTTTCGTATGACCAGTATTGTAGACCTCGTATTCACGACCGTTATGAACAATGTAAACTTTTACGTTTCTACAAGTCCAGTACTTAGTATTCTTCCTCAAACCTACCTTCATAAAATCATAAGAACTGGGCTTAGCAGCTTGAGACTGTTGTGGTTTGGGCTGAGCCATTTTATTCTTGGCTTCATAGTACTCCTGAACGGTTGCGCGTCCCGTTACTGTTATATTATCATAATTTCTGCATTTGTAATTCCATTTTGTCCCGTTTTCAGTGGCAATTTTAATTTTATACCAACCATAAAGTTTGCCGCGGGTTACTCTGCCCATACTGATGATAATACCTTCGAGATAGGGCATTTTCTTTTTGTTGGTAGGAATCTTTACTTTATCCCGAAGACTTACCGTAAGGCCTTGAGGGCGAGTAGAAGGATTAACTCTATTGTTAATGAATTTTTGAACATCAGCGTCAAACCCGTGTGTCTGCCAAGTATTTACAAATTGCTCTAGTTTGCGATCATCATGTTTGTAGTTGTTAACTAAAACCGAGAGGTCATGGGCATTTTTTAACCCAGGATTAATGTCCGGGTGTACCATCCGGATCGCTTTATTGTACATTGCCGACATTCGCTAACCTCCAAGGTTTTAGTTTATTATAATATACCCGGAAGATTCCTGAAACTAAAATTTTGGTTATTGAGAAATTAATTTAATCTTTTCTTATTATCCTCAACCAGACCAGATTTTAACTTCACCATAGTATCTTTAAATGATTTGTTTCCGGGAACGGTTGACAATATATCAATTAAACTAATTACCGAAAACATAGGTAAATTACTCATTTCAGCCCAAGTAATTATTTTTCCTATCATCTCTTTGGCCGTCTTATCACTCACACTCATACCACCCTCCAAAGTTTATTTTCATTATAACATACTCACCTAAATTCTGAAACTAATTTTTTTTTCACTAACCAACGTTTTTTATATGAGATTATGGTTTACATTTCCCATTTATTTAGTATAATCCTTTTATGTCGAAAAGAACAAACAAAGGTTTTAGTTGCTTTAAACTTGGTAATTAGTTGATTATATGGTCTTTATACATAGTTCTGTAGTTAAATTAGTATTTAGTTGATACTGAAAACCGGCGTGAAACGCCTAAAAGGTACAAAGTTGCTAAGGATAAAATCTAAAATTAAAAATATTAGTTTCAGAAACTCTTGTAATAGTTTATAATAGTAAAAAGGAGATAGCTATGAGAAGAGAATATTCTGGTGAAGAAATTGCTCAGGTATATGGTACTAGTAGGCAGTATATTAGTACGGTGTTAAAAAGAGCTTTGACAAAGGCCTTTATTAACTACAAGGAAAATAATCCATACAAAACAGACTTCGAAGCAGCAGCTCATTTGATGGAAGATCTTCAAATAGATATAAACAAAAAGAACCTAAAATGTTTTCCTCCAAAAATTCGTAAGTCTATAGAAAAGAGTGCTATAATCTATATGATTGAGAACAACATTTCCTTAGTATCGTAGGATAAAATATGGACGATCTAAAATGGTTAAAAGAGCGCGAGGAACATATTGTTGAAATCCGTTTGTTACGTGAGGATAACTTTGAACTTAAAGCCCGTGTAGAGGAACTTGAAGGTCTGATCAGTGAAGATAAATGCGAAATTACCTGTTTGGAATGTAACAATAAATTTTCAGTACAAAATGGGGAAGAGGAAGTAAATTGGTTTTGTCCAGTGTGCAAAGTTAATAGAAGATTAACAGAGGCTGAAGGATGGTTGCGTCAATTTAATACTTGTTTAAGTCTACAAGATATGACTAAGCTGCTAAGGGCCGTACATAAATTTTTGTTACGAGACAAATAATGGGTGAACTGATTTTATCTGATTATCAACGATTTGATAGAATGAAGAATCAAAAGAAGCGAACCTGTGTAAAATGTGGTGGATGGTTTTTTGGAACTATGTTTGAAAATGAATGTCCAGATTGTGTATGGAAGCCTTTTTATGAAGCTTTGAAGACTGGAGAAAAAGATAATGAAAACCTTAAATGACATAATTAAATTTTATGAACATTCAGTTAAGCAAGGTTACAGAAATCATCCTATAGACGTTGAGACTATTTTAATTTTAGCAAAAGAAATTCAGGCCCTAAAAACTCAGAAAAAAGACGATCTTGAAGAAAGAAATGATAATTTAAATGATTTGTTGGAATTAGACCAAATTGAACTTTCCCAAGCAGAGATTCGTATTAAAGAACTTGAAGGATTGGTTAAGGAAATGGGTGATGCTTTACAAACTTCTCAAATTTGACTAGTTAACTTAAAATTTTATCATCTTGGTAATTGGAGTGATATGACCCATCAAAGTTGGAATATAGATTATGACACAACCGACGATCTTCTTAATCGTAAGAATGTCAAAAAAATAATGAGAGCTAATACTAAAGACCTAGAGTTTACTTTTTAACCAACATATTTTATAATAATTATAAAGAGGTGCAAAACAATGAACAAAGCAGATTTGGTAGCAACTGTAAGCGAAATTTTGGATGTTAGAAAATCGGATGTTTCTGTTGTACTGGAAACAACTATCGATGTGATTTTAAATTCATTAGTGGGAGGTGAAAAGGTTAATATTAGTGGACTAGGTTCTTTTTATGTTGTGGAGCGTAATGCTCGGGTAGCAAGAAATCCTAAAACTGGTGAAGAGGTACAAGTAGCTGCTAAGAAAGTAGTAAAGTTTAAATCAGCAAAGGCTTTGAAAGAATTGTTTTCGTAGTGTTTCATGGTAGTCTCCTTTCAACCGGACCATACTTAATCTTCTGAGTATGGTCCATCTTTTTTAGATCACAAAACTAAAGCCTCTAAGTTAATTTCTTAGAGGCTTTAGTAGTTTAACTCCGTACAGGATAGAACTTGGGTGTAAAGTCAATGATTCTATTGGGGCCCACTGTTACATCAATGGTCCAAAATCCCATAGCTGCTGATAAGGATTTCCCTCTCATAAACGGAGTTTGTTGCTGTAGGGTTCCTCCCTGTACAGAGATAACTCCTCTAAAGAATAGTACTTCTGCTTTATGGTAGTGACCTACCAGTAAAATGTCAGGTTTTGTTCCACTTGCTAAACTCTCAATATACTTTTGAGGTTTATAAGAGAGAGCGTACGCACTGCCTCCATCTGGGTGTACTAATCTTATTGTAGCTTTATGATCTCCGTCTCCGATAATAATATTAGCCTCTTGGTGACCGATATATTGTAGGTCAGGACGTCGTTCTTGTAATTTGAGTCCTACATCAGAACCAGTTAACTTGTAAAAAGACCTATCATGGTTACCAGCAATAAAATAGGTTGTTATTCCAGGTTTTTTAGGATATCTGTTTACAGTTAACTCTACTTGCGCATCTTCTCCGAAAGCTTCTAGTTCAAATTCTTGGCCACGATAGATTTTAATACCGTCTAATAAGTCTCCTGAATGTAGAACTTTAGTAATTCCTTGCTTTTCAAAAACATCGTAGGCTGTTTCTAAAAGAGCTAGGTCAGCATATATACTACCTACATGAGTATCTGAAACATATCCAAATTTATGAGTAGTTCCGCTGAAACTAATTTCCGTGGTTTGTGTATGTCTACGTAATTTACTTACAGTTTCGGTAAGGATTCTAATTCGCTCTTTATCTTCTTTGCTTCCACCTTCTTTAAATTCTACAATTTGTTCGACAATCCCTTCCTCAATTACGTTATCATTATAATATCTACCAACGGCCTTTAAACTGTTTTTCCATCCGCCGTAGTGTTTTCTTAGTGTTTCAAGCGAAGGTTTACATCCTAATATTCTATATTTACTGGAGGTTGATATAGAATATTTTGTTAGATTATTGCCAAAGTCTTGTAGTAGTCTCTCTTTACTATACATTCTTACTTTTCTCCTAGGAATTGTTTTCTAAGTTCTTTATTTAATAGTCGTTAACTTCTTTCTACTTTCTCAGGGCCTTGGAGACTATACACTCCCAAGTTGACTATGTTCCTAGCAGCATTGTAATCTGCATCAGATTCATGACCACATTCTAGACAAGAAAAACTAAGACCTTTACGATTTTCTTTGTCTGTATGCCCACATTCAGAACACCTTTGACTTGTATAGGCTGGATTGACCTTGCTGACTAGAATACCATTCGTTTGGCCAAGGGACTCAAGCTTTGTCATGGTCTTAAGATAAGACCATCTTTGTAAGGTGTTCATTAATTTGGTTGATAACTTTGTCTTATGTTTTAGGTACTTAAGGTCTTCTAAGACAAGTTCTTTAACGTTTGTCAAATTCAACTGGTTACAAGCTCTGTTTATTTCATTATTTCTATGGACAAGTAGTCTTTTAAAGGCCTTAGACCCTTGTTTCTTTTGACTGATTCTTTTGTATAGAACCTCTAGTTCTTGGCCTTGTACCTGCCCATCTGAACAAGTAACTAAAACTTTGTAGCCTTGGTCTATGCCTAAGGAAGAACCTTTGGCCCTGAGTTTTGGGGTTTCTTTTTCATAGACAAACTGTAAAAAATATTTATCATCTGTCTTAAATATTCTAATACTTTGTTTTCGGTTCCATTTACTAAATTTTAAACTTTGACTATGTTGATTAATCGGAAGTTTAAGCATCGAAGCATTTCTAATACCCCTTTCTAAATAAGGCATAGAAATTTTTACCCAATTATCAAAATGATTACCATATCGTATATTAAAGACCTCTTTACCTAAGCTAATGGAAAAGCTCTTTATAATAGGTTTTTTAAAGTATTTAGAACATTGGATAAACTTAAGATTAAGTTCAGAAAATCTTTTTAAGGTAAAGGACTTGTGCTTACCGACCTTTTTACATTTGACATAGAATTGTTGATAAGCTTTAAACCTCTTGTTTTTAGCTTTCTTAACCTGGCTTCTTAGTATACCAGAAACTTCATTGTAGATATAGACCTTCCACGCAGAATGATTAATATTTGTATCTGGGAGCATAGCACTAGATGTATGTTTATCTAAAGGTAATTCACCTTTACAAATAAGGTCTGCATAGAGCTGCATAGTCTCTATGACATCTTTCTCTATCTGCTCAAGTTGACTAGTTTTGAAGTCAGTTTGAAACTTAAGAATATGTTTAGCCGATCTAATCATTTAAGAAATTATATTACATTTGGAATATAAGTAACCCAAAAATCTCATAATTTGCCCACCAAGAATGAATTCAAAGCTCTTTTAAGTATATCTTCTCTGTCATCACAGTACAAAATATGAGCATTTTTGTTTCCAAAGTTGTAAATTCCATTATGTCTATATCTTCCCGGATAGTCAACAGCCCAACCAAATACAGGAGTTCCTTGTAAATTTGCCAAAGCAGTATAGAACCCTACTCTACAAACTACACAAGCAGCATTACTTACTAATTCTATTAAATCATACGAAGACGAACAATTTCCGATAAGCTTGTAGTCTAGTTCCTCAATTAAAGGTTCTTTATCATATAGTATGTAATTGCCTTTAGTTCCTTGTATCCTTATTTTCTCAAATATTTTTTTAGCTAAAATTATTGGATCTGAAAGCTTAGTATATGATATGCCTATTACCTTTATGTCTTCTTTCTTAACTCCTGTAAGCTTAGATACCTTACTTTTAAAGTTTCTTGTGTACCTTAAAAATGTTTTATGTGGTATTTTTTCATGAAAGTAGTTTACTTGAGAAGCTTTGTCATCTGATAGCTCATTGCTTATTATCGGTATAAACTGCTCGTCTTCCAAAAAATCATATAAAAATCTACTATAATAGTGACTTGACACATAAAACTTTTTCTGTTTTACATTTTTGTAAAGCCACGTAACATATGGCCTAAATGATAAAATCTCAGTTTCAAAATCTCCAACAAAAGGGCCTACACAAATGATCATAAAATCCTATTTTTTCTCTAAGGGTTCTATAAGAAATGTATTAGTTCTTATTGGAATATGGATCTTTCTTTTAACAAAATTTAGATCAAAGGTCACAGATCCATAAAAATAATCTTCTCCAGGTTTAATATCTATAGGAATTTGTTCTATTTTAGTAATCCTTTCGGTTCTTCCGGCTTCTAGGGTCTCATCTTTAGATTGATAGGAATGAAAACACCCATTAACGAGGTTCCATTGTATGATTGCTGGCCACAATTTATCTTTGTGGGCTATTATTTTTGCATATACAATTTCCCCTGGATGGTAAACTAACTTTGTTGTCTGATGGGTAATAATATTGCCGTCCCAGTAAGTAAAGACAATTGGCTTATTTACATATACACCATCTATTTGTCTAAGATAAGTATATCCTAAAACAACTGTTGCCAAAAGAATAAAACAAACCCACATCGCCCAATAATTAAGTAGGTTGCCTAGTCTATTTCTACTCTGCCTGTTGGACTGTGCCGATGGGCAAAATACGCTTTCCATTTTTCTTTACGATCCTCGCTTATTTCTTCGACTTTATTTTCTAAATGCTTAAACTCATTTATTGAAACAAAATCCTTTTTTAATTCATCTTTACAGGTTCTATGTAGAGTAAAAAGGTCTCGTACGTCATTTTTCAACTCTATAGCAGCTCTCCATATAAGAAAAAGAATTATTCCTATTAACCCAGAAATAATAGAATACACGAAGGCCGCCCCAGAAATGAGGTCAGATGATGGCATAGCAGACGGCGCTGGCATTGTCAAATCTCCTTTTACAAATATTCATTTTCATCCTTCCACAATACCACGTTGCCGTTCCAGTTTTTAAATTTGGAAGACAGCTTTTCAAAGTCTGCTATATTTATCATAATAATCTCTAAATTCTTTAATATATCTTCTAGGGCGTAACTAAGTACGAAGGACTTCTCTTCCGGAGTTAATGATGGAATTGAAAGAAAAACTTTATTGTTTTTGCGCATAAAAGAAATAAGGCCGGGTCTGTTTAGAACATTTTGAATATAATATTTTTTACCTAAGTCTCTTAAAATAAAATTATATTCCTTAACATAGTTACCTACGACAAACCTATTAGTTTCTGGGTATGTGTCTAGAACTTTTCTTATTTTCTCTTCTGTTGGGTGTTCAAATCCAAATTTAATTAAATGAATTTTGTCATCTGTAAGCTTATTTGATAAATTAGCTTCGTTTATAATAACCAAATCTGTTCCTATTTCAGTAAACCGCATAATTATTAACTCCTATTAAACTTCATCATTTTCTAAAATATATTCGAATAAGTCGAATAAAGTTTTTCCATAAATCTTATTAAGATATTTTTCTAATTCTTTTACTTTGTCAATTATTAATTCATCATTATAAAGAGTTTGTATATCGTAGGGAAAACCGACCTTATCTAAAGCATCAAAAACTGCTTCAAATGACTTTCTTTCTCCATACGCCAAATATCTAGTTTGTCTGAATTCAGGATTAATAAAGTCGATGAAGTAATTAATAATATATTTTTTTACAATAGGATTATCTGAATCAGATTCAGTGTATAAATTATCATGTATTCTAATACACCCAATATTTTGTAAATCATTCAAATCATTAAACTTAGTTTTCTCTACGGGCTTTTCAATAAAATCAATAACATAACTTCTATATTTCTTATCTACAGAACCATTACCATGACCTTTAATCTGTTGTACAATTCTATTTCTAACCTCTATAGTACAATGCGGCTCATTCTTTTTATCTCTTAGACTATAGATCTTAGTACTTCCTGAAGATACCTGCTCGCAATAACTTCCTACACAATGACTCATTAACTTGCCTTCTCTGTCTAAAGCTTTTTTGCTAAATACCTCTACCCAGTGAGTTCCATCAGGATATTTTCTAACCTCTTTAATACCTTCTAAATCATCATTTCCTGAAGCTTTTTTATTTAACTGTTTAGTCCACTCTTCACTTTGTCTTATAGCTTCAGGAACCGAAATCCTAGAGATATTGAGATTAGGACTAGCGATAAAGTAGTCTAAAACATGATAAAACTGTTGAATAGAAGCCGGGGTCAAATTTACTTGTAGAAGTTTGTCTCCACGGTCCAATGCTGACTGAGTCCAGGGATGTACAGAGTCTCGGTAAATCTTATATGTGTTAGTTACATCTTCTACTGGTTCATATTCTCTCAGTAAATAGTTCCTAAGATTGGTTTCTAGCCATTTTTTCATTTGTTGAGTAGTATGAGGTCTCATTTGGATCATACTATCAATAACTCTATCTATACTATCAGTATTAACTATATTTCTTTCTAAAAGTAAATAGTTTATAAATTTCAACTACTTTCTCCAAGTGTCAAATTTCAATTTCACTTCAGTTTGTAGTTTTGAATAGCTGTTTTCTAACACAAACTCAAGTATATTTATATCAAAATGAGTCATTTTTAATTCATTAAGGTCTTTGATTTTTTTGAATTTCTCTGGCATTAGAAAATACTTCACGCTATTTGAATATTTATTGAGATCTATAAAATCTCGTAATGACCTATACCCGGCCTCGTCATTATCTAAAGCTATGATTAATTTCTTGTCTTTGATTTTCTCGATAAATTCTTCTGAAATATAAGCCCCAAGGCAACAAGTTCCATGATCTCCCAACATTAGACTATCTAACAGACCTTCTGTAATGATCACAGGTGAAACCAAAGAATGAAAGTTAGGTATTATAATGGATTTTTCGGCGGTAGGATTCAAGTACTTTAGGTCGGCTTTAGGGGATAAAGCTCTACCTTGAAAATAGACTATGTTGTTGTTTTCATCAAATACTGGAATTATAATTCTTTTGGCGTACTTTCCCTTATAAGCTGCATATAACTTAACGTTTTCTGGTATATGTCTGGACTTCTTAAAATCTAATAGAGCTTTTTTGTAAATCCCAGTAATTCCGCCTGGGTCTTTATCATCTTCTGATATACAATCTTCTAAGATATAGTTATGGAAAACTGTGGCAGTTTCTTTCTCTTCTTTGACCTCTCCATTTAATCGGTCTTTAACATGATCAAAAGAATTTATACCTAGTTCAATTTTAGCCTGGTCTAGGCTAATGTTCTTAACTAGTGCATATAGTTTAGTAAAAGAACCAGAGGCTTCGCAATTAAAACAATGATAGATTATTTTTTCAGAATTGTAGTAGGTGAGATTGAAACGAGATTTAGATAATGAGATTTTAGAGTCGCCACAAAACCTACATCGACAATTAATCCTATTTCTTCTGGATTTAACATTGTCGAAGTTGGCTTTAATAAAGTTGTTAACAAATTCGAAGTCTACCATTCACTCACAAGTTTTTCACAAGTATTACAGTAATGTCCACCAAATTTAGGTTCCACAACATACTTAGAACTATTGCATTCTGAACAAACAAGAATTTTAATTTCTAACATATGTCCACAACATTTACACTCATACTTTACTTGAGTCTGGTTACTAAAGACTGTTATATTTAAGTATAGTCCACATTCTGGACAGTCTACCCCTAGATAAATTAGTTCTATTTTATAATCTCTCTCAATAGTTGTCAATTTCTTTCTCCTTTCTCAGGGCCTTGGAGACTATACACTCCCAAGTTGGCTATGTTCCTAGCAGCATTGTAATCTGCATTAGACTCATGGCCACATTCTAGACAAAGGAAATCTAGACCTTTCCTATTCTCTTTGTCTATATGTCCACATTCAGAACACCTTTGACTTGTATAAGCTGGATTGGCCTTGCTGACTAGAATACCATTCGTTTGGCCCAAGCTCTCCAACTTAGTCGTAGTCTTAGAATAAGACCATCTTTGTAGGGTGTTCATTATTTTGGTTGATAACTTTGTCTTGTATTTAACATACTTGAGGTCTTCTAAGACAAGTTCCTTAATACCATCTAAGTTCAGTTGGTTACATGCGTGATTGATTTCATTGTTCCTATGAATAAGCAGTCTTTTAAAAGCTTTAGATCCCTGTTTTTTGTTACTAATCCTTTTGTACAATTGCTCTAATTCTTGGCCTTGTACCTGGCCATCTGAACAAGTAACTAAGGCTTTATAGCCTTGATCTATGCCTAGAGAAGAACCAGATTTTCTTAGGCCAGGGTCTTCTTTCTCGTAGAAAAAAACCATAAAATATTTACCATTTTTCTTTAGTAGCCTAATACTTTGTTTCTGGTTCCATTTACTAAATTTTAGACTTTGACTATGCTGGTTAATGGGAAGCTTAAGATTTTCTGCCCATTTATCTTCTTCTTTATAAGGCATAGAAATTTTGACCCAATTGTCAAAATGATTACCAAATTGTATGTTAAAAAGGCCATTACCTAAATTAATAGAAAAATTTTTGACTACGGGCTTTTTAAAATATTTAGAACATTGAATAGGTTTAAGCCTAAGTTCAGAGAACCTTTTTAAAGTAAATGCATTATGTCTATTGTCTTTCTTACATTTAATATAAAGCTTCTTATAAACTTTAAATCTTTTGTCTTTAGCGGTTTTAATTTGACTTCTTAGCATATCTGATACTTCTTGATATATACAAGCCTTCCAAGCAGAATGATTAATATTTGTGTTTGGAAGCAAAGCCGTAGATATAAACTTGTTTAGAGGTAATTCACCTTTACAAATAAGATTAACATAGAGTTGCATAGTCTCTATAACATCTTGTTCTATCTGTTCAAGTTGACTTGTTTTGAAGTCTGTTTGGAACTTAAGAATATGTTTAGCTGTTCTGATCACCGCTCAATCTCTCTCAACATAGTAAATCGGCATCTAGTTCTCCTGAACAAATTTTTTCTTTTCTATCTAACAGTTTATTAATTTCGTCGTTGAGTATTGATGGGTATAATGTACCTACCATCTGAAAGATTAACGATCTTCTTTCAGAAATCTCTCTATCTATTTCGTCCACAGATAACGTAAGCAAAAGTTCGTTTATGGGTCTCATTTCATCTTCCACTCCTTTTTCTTAGATTCTATGCGTCGTATTGATTCTGCTCCAGGAAAACTAGCCTGATTATAGTAGAGGCTCCAATACGCGTTTATGACAATATTGAGAGCCGATTCTTGTAACTTATTAATTTTCTTAAGTTCTTTAACTTCTTCTTTAAGGTCCACAACCAGCCCCCTTTATCACAGATTACTGCTAATTAACATCCGCCTTTACGTTTCTTCATTACTCATACTCCTCATCAGGTTCAAAATCTTCGCAATCAAAGTCTTCAGGAACATAAAGCAGTATTTCATCTAGGGTTTTATTTATGAATTTTCCTGCAGAACAAAACACTATTGCATTTTTCATTCTGCAATTCATACAATTTACACACAACTTTTCATTATCCATGGCTTAGTCCTTATTTGGGCTTCTTTTGTAAAGATCCGATTCTCTTTTTAGCATCTTCTTCAATAGCCTTCTTAATGTCTTTAGGGAATGAATTCATAAAAGTATTAATATCTTCTTGGCTTTCACCGATATTTAAGCTCTTTTGCATTATAATAGCTACAGCGAATGGACTTTCTTTGGTCTCATCTCGTATAGCTTTATAAATTCTCCCAAGACATTTATTGATAACTTTGCCTACGTAAACATGAGACAATCCTAACTTTTCTCCAATTTCCCAAGTAGTCATGCCCTCATAAATTAACTGAAAGGTTGGATCGTAGTTTACTGTTTCCTTGAACGTTGCCATGTTTATTCCTCCACTCTTTTAACTACTAATACTGGAATTTCTTTAAGTCCTAGTTTTTGTGCAATCTTCGCCCGATGGCGTCCTTCCTGGGTCTCATAAGCGTAATCTAACATAGGTAGATTCATTTTAGACCCAGTTTCTTTTATAGATTTTATAATATTGTCAACGTGTTGTAAATCTACTATGTTCTCTTGACTAAAGGCTGTTTGTTTATGAAGTTTCCCGCATTCTTGATAATATTTAGCTGGGGTCAACATAACAATTTCAGCTTCAAGCTTTTTTGCTCTTCTGTGGTATTCAGGTTTGGAATAAATCCCATCATAAAAAGGCATATCTGTTTTCTTACTAAAATATTTCCAGACATCAGAAGATTCATTTAAATAGGAGTCAAATTTCATAGTATACTTATTTATTTCATTTTACTGATTAAGGCGATTTTTAATGACTGTGTGTTCTACAAAATCATGTTTTAATTTAGCAATCCATCTTTCAAGTTCAGACAGAGATTGAAGAGACAATCTACCCCAACCAATATGGGTTCCATCAACGGAGAACTCCATGTAACCCTCTCCACTTTTTTTATATACCCTAGCGTCAATATCTACTTCTCCAAGAGAAATAGAACGATCAACATTTTGAATAATATACTTAGACATTAATCCGCCCTCCTATGTTTTATTTTTATTATAAACTATTATTAGAGGTTCTGAAACCTATTTTATGGTCTTGTTTCATTTTTATTATAAGTTTCAAACCAAGTATCCCAAACATAGGCCCCTTCTACACAATTAGGTCCCTTTCCAAATTCCTCTAAGCCCCTAGCGTATTTTTTAGAGCCCCATAACGCAATATACGGCTCTAATTCTTTCCCAATTTTATATCTATAAAATAAATATCTAAGATCGTCTAGTTCTCCATTATATTTGCGCCACTGTTCGCATACTCTATATAGCACACCTTCAATTTTGACAACACCATTTTTAATAGTTCTAGTAAACCATACTCTATTAGACATATTAGCCTCACTTTGACATGATTTTATCTAAAGCCTCATACAATAGTCTAATTGAATCATCTTTCCGAATAAATTTACTTTCGTTTTTAGGATCCCAATTTCGTATCGATGTTCTAGCCTCTTCAACTACTTCTTTTGCCATAAGTTCTTGGCATTCTTTTACTCTTTCCTCTAACTTAGCTACAAATCTAGGGGAAACTATTCCAAGTTTACCTCGTAAAATATAATCATTCCTCCAAGAATATTCTGGAATCTTAGTATCTTTTGTGAATGTAATTTGATCATCATCAAATAAAAACTGTCCCATTTTATAAGCTATTTCTCTCTTACAATGAATAACATATCCAGCTTCTCTAATATCACCAGATACATAGTCCTCTGCTTGAATAATTTTTATATTTTCCTGTGGTATTTGATCTCCACATTCAGGACATGGATATTCTCTTATTTTAGACATTAATGTACTAGCAAAATTAATAGTTGCAGATGTGTTAAGTTTCTCTCGCACCAGTAATCTAATTTTGCCGTAACCTCCGCATATTTCACAATCTTTCATAATAGTCTCATTTACTATAATTTTTAGTTTTATTACAAAAATATGTAGATAAATAACTCCAATAGTTCTTAGGACCACCTAATGGGCAGTCATCACAATAGTTACCAAAATTCTGAGCCCTATCATGAATACATGTAAAACCGGAATTCTTTAATACTTTTTTGGCTAAAAGTTCCACTATTTTAGGATAATCCATTTTCTACCTCTCCTTGTCGAATACTTTTTCCCTTTCGTTTCTAGCAGCCAAATACTCTATTCGCCTACAGTACCTTATAAACTTACTATGTCCATCTCCAGTATTATACTTCCTTAGAGCCTTTCTTAAACTACCTTGTCTTTTAATATGTTGAGCCAAAGCTCTTATACCTACTTCTGTGTTAACATAAGGATTTTCAATATCCCACTTCTTTCCAAAGCACTTATGAATGCCGTATGGACCACAGTATGTTTTACTTATCCAACCAAACCTATACCTTAATCTGCCTTTACTTGACTCTACTTCAGCTAATGCTAAAGCTAAATACTTTGATATTCCATACTTCTTTGAGCAAATTTCTACCCAAGAATACCAAATTTTCATATCTACTTCGTTTTTATTTTTACCCCCTTTTGTAATTTTTTTGGCCGTTTTCTTTTTGAGATCGGTAGAACTACCTTTAATCTCTGTAGGACCGACTTCAATTGTATGGCCCTGCGGATGATAAGAATCTATCATCTTGGGTTGGCAGTTAAAAGAAAACGGGTTGAGTGTGAGAAGAAGAATAGCGAGTAAGAGTTTACTCACTCAGGTCGATTAGTAAGGGCCAACCTCTGATTGTTTTTGTTCATGCTGTAATGCCTCCTTGAAATCCATAAAATCTTTTAAAGCTTTTGTTATTGCTTTTAGTTTATTTTCTGATACTCCAGAAAAACTGTACTTCTCTCCAATAAATACTGCATAAATATGATCTTGACTATAATATTTATCTTTTCTATTGTATTCTAGTCGAAAATTAAATCCTATATCTCTCATACGCTCAACTACTTGGTCCGCATCATCATTATTTGATGTAGGGTCCCAAGAATATTTGTGAAACGGAGAAAATAGGGAAAGTCTTTTTCCTGATTCATCATAAGCAAATATAGAACCTGATGGAAATTCTTCAATATCCCATTCCATAATAATTTTAGCTATTCTTATTACTAAAGAATTCATTTTTATCCCCAATTTTCAATCTCTTCTGGTGAACCCATACATAATGGAGATGGTCTTCCAAACCAAGTATCTAGAGGTTCATTATGCCAAACTGAAGAAGCAACGGGATAATCTACCCACCATTTTTCCCATTTCCCTCTATACCATTTACGATACCATTTATATTCTGAAAACACCCAGTGTTTATTACGTAACCAATTTGGCATCTTCATTATTAAATATCCAACAAAGTTTTTATTGCTGAGATAAGATATTTGCCTGATATTGAAATTTCTCTATCTTCAATGTTAAGAATAATTTTGTTATCATTAGCATATGTAGATTTTAGAAGAAGTGTTTTAACTTCTGGTGTACTGCAACATGTACAATTACCGTCCATTTTTATTTCTACAATATGAGGCATTGTTTATTTCTCCTTTATGAACAGCGTGAGTATCCACATGAGTTGCACGTTTTACAGCCCTCAATGTTCATAACAGAATTGTTTTGACATTTCGGACATGTTTCTGTCTCAAACCCACTAGATTCATTATATACTGTTTCGTCGTTCTTGTAATATCTTTCTAGTAATTTTGCTAATGCATCTGGTATAGAATGTAATTGTACAGGTTTTTTATCAAAATCTTCGAACTTGAACCAGATTGGGCTTTCCCCGCGGATGCCCTTAAATTGTTTGATATATGCGTCTGTTGGTACTCCATGTTGAACCCCAGTGGACAAAGACTTACCCAAAGCTTCTAATAATCCATTAATTTCTTGTCCAGATTTACCGTAATCAAACCAAATTTCTACAACTCTTCCCTCGTGTTTAACAACATCTACATATAACTTACCGTCAGCTAATTGGATACAATGCTTGATAGAATTTAGTTTAGAAGGTCTTTCAAAATTTGAAACTACTTCTAAACCCTCTTTCTTAAAGGTTACCGGCTGATTTTTCTTACAACCATCTCTGTAGACCGTAACACCTTTTAATCCAAGATCATACGCCAATTTATAAATTTCTGAAATCTCTTCTACGGCGGCGGTAGAAGGCAGGTTCACAGTGCTCGAAATTGCTGTACTACAATGTTTGGCTATAGCAGATTGCATTTCAATTCTATCTTTAGGTTTAATATCATGTGCTGTGACAAATACTTCTTTAACTTCTTTAGGAACCCCACGAATATTCTTAAGGCTTCCTCCATTAGCAAAAATCTTTTCTATTAAATCATTAGTAAACCAAGACTCATTTTTATATTTTTGTTCAAATATAGGATTTATCATCTTCATTGTTTTACCTGTCATCAAATTCTTTTCATAAACCAATCCAAAACATGGTTCTATTCCATACGACACGTCGCAGCTGATTGCAGTAGTCCCAGTAGGCATACATGTTGTGTGTTGGACATTATGAATACCATACTCATCTAACATCATTAAAGTATTAATAACTTCTTCATCGTAGTCGTCAATCTTAATAAGACTTTCTAATATTGGTACTGTGTCGTCTTTTACTTCATCATATTGGTGAAATGGGCCTAGTTCCTTAGCTAATTCTATACTTTTTCTAATAGAACCGTGCGTTATAGTTCTCATAACTTCAGCAGCAAAATCTTTGCCGTCTTTACCATTATAGCGTAATCCTAATAGAAACATTGCATCAGAAAGTCCAGCAGGACCTATTCCAATTGGCTTATATTTTACGCTTTGTTCTCTAAACTTCTCATCAGGAAAATCCATAATGTTAATCATATTATTCATAAATGTGGTTAAATTTCTTGCTGTTTCAAATAGACCATCCCAATCATAGGTCATATCCTCTTTAACAAATTTAGCTACATTAATCATAGCCAGAGCACACCCTTCATAGGCCCTCAAGGGTTGCTCCCCACAGACATTAGTAGTTTCAATAAGAATTTTCTTTTTAAGTGGATTGAACTTATTGACAGTATCTATAAATATTACCCCAGGGTCTCCAGTCTTATGAGCTTGTTTACAAATAGTATCCCAGATTACTCTAGGATCTTCATTTTTGATAAAAGAGCCGTCGTATGGTGTATGCAATGGAAATGGAATATTATCCTCTAAACATTGCATGAACTTGTCTGTTATAGTTACTGATAGGTTCATATTAGACAAAGTTCCATCAATTTCTTTTGCTTGAATAAACTCTAGAATGTCTGGGTGCCATATTTGCATAGCACATAAAATAGCAGCTCTCCTAGCTCTACCCCCAGATTTGGTAGTGGCAGCAACAGCATCATATAACTTCATAAAAGTAATAGGCCCAGATGATTGGCCACATGGTATTGTGGTACTGTCTCCATCAAAAATAGGAGCATCTTTTTCTCTTAGATTACCTATAGGTATTCCTATTCCAGAGCCATAACTAAATATCTTACGGGCTATATTAGCTATTGTATATATCCCATTCATACTATCTTCTAGTGTAACCACCCAACAAGCAGAAAATAAATTAATCTTACCACCTGCATTAAAATAGAGTGGGGTGTTAAACCTGACAATATTATCTACTTGGAGCTGAACAGCTAAGTCCTCTTCTTCTTGGTTCTTTGATACACACCTAGCTGCTCTTCTAAATGTATCTTCAGGTGTTTCTCCATTTTTACTATAAAGCATTTTGAAAATATTCAAAGCGTTTTCCGACAGTTGTGTCATCTATAGATCCTTTTTATATTAATTATAACTTAATTGCTACTACTTGTTAATAGGAATAAGGGTGTTCAAGTTTCACAAGGTCTTCATTTAACATAGTCTCTTTACTAAACATTAGCGAGCACGGGGAATTTTTGATAAAATTTTCTAACCATTCTAGAGATGGAACTTCAAACGGTTCATTGTAAACTAGTCCTGCATCTAGCACATATGCAGTTTCCTCATTCATAAAATCATGTTCTTCAAACAGTATGATCTTCATTTTCTTTCTCCTTTTGGTCTTCTGGATCTAATCTCCTCGCAATAAAAGTAGGTTCGAACTCTATAAAAACTTCATATCTTCCTATCACTAAATAATCATCGGTTGTTATAACTATTATTTTAGGGAACGTTAGAAGGCCGTCGTAAAATTCGTAAAACTCTTCAGCAGCAAATCTAGCATAATTAACAGGATCTGTTTTGTGTTCTACTCGGAATTTAAGACACCTAGCATCTTCCACCTTCTCAAAGCCCTCAACATAATATTTCACTGTTAATTTCCCTCTCTTTTAGGAACACAGGTCCGTCGTTTGAGTTTAACCAATTCCTTTTGAATATGTTTAACAGCTTTATTCAACAAGTCCTCTTTTTCTGTTTCGCTAAGTTCTATTCCGGTGTTAAGAATTTTTGATACGGCATTCTCATTATACTCATAGAATATTATCGATAGAATCGGATAATTCACGTCCTTTCTCCATTTTTTGCCGAGAAATATTTCTTATAGCTTTCCATATTATTAATTCTGCCTGCTCCTGATTAGGAATTTCTCTAATTTCTGAGCCCTCAAATGGCTGAAAGTCCTTTTTTGAAATTTCTAAACTATCACAAAGTTCTCTATGAATTTCGGCCCTTTTAATTGTGTCTATATCATTACTAATTACCCAGGCATATTTTTTGATTAAAGGAATCGATTTCTTAATAGCTACCATAAAAGAAGCTATGTTATGACATGGATCTTTTCCGCCCCAAGCTTGCCATACCATCGGGAAAAATATACTTCTAGCCGTACACGTATCGAGGTGACTCATAAGTTTATTACCAGATTCAAAAGCCTCTCCACAAGCTCCACAATATATTTTTTCAGAATAGTTATCCATATTATTAACATCCATTCAAGCTTCTATTCTCTCCGATCTTTCCATAAATTCAAATCCGTTTTTAGTTATCGATATTATTTCGTAGAAAAACACTAAGGCCCCAGGGGAAAGCATTTTATCTTCTGATTCTTTTGTTCTAAATCGTGTACCTATATTTATCTCTTTAGGGTCGCCTTTTGGAAGATCTGTGTATTCTTTTAGTGTCATTGGTTATTAATCTCCAAATATTGCTTTGCTACCTGTTCTGGAATAAAGGTTCCATGTTCATCATAATAATAGACATTACCAAGACAATCACTATAGACGTCATTAGGATTTGAAATCTGCTTAGAGTAAACTACCTTAAATTCATCCATACAAACTCTTTTCAAAGTTTTCATGAAACCTCCTATCTTGGATTTCCCTCTGCTTGAGGTAAAATGAACGGAGATACGACAATCCTAGGTTCTATATACACGGGAACAACCTCTTTCCCATTAGGGTTTTTCATAAGGACCCATGTTCCTTCAGCAGAAGCCGGGGAAAATAATCCATTAGGATCTGCTTGACATATAGTTGTAATACTTTGATACTCAGTTACAGTTTTTTGGGGATTTGTAAATTGGGTTGCGTATGGTATTCCATAACCGACCGTGATACCAAAGAAAATTAATTTTCCGGTATATTGATTAAAAAGATATGTGTATGTTGTTAAGCCCTCTTGGTCTCTCAGTTCAAGTATGTCTTTAAGAAGTCTACGTTCACGGAAGTTCTTAATCGCAGGCATACCTACTTGTGCGGTCCCTTGATCCAGCAAAACTTCTTGTTGTCTTCGCTGTTTATTATCAGAAGATCTATCATTATCATCACATGAAGAAGTACCCATAGAAACAAACAAAACTAAAATAAGCCCAAAAACAAAAAGTCCTTTTTTAAATTTCATAAATTATCTCCTTTCCTTTTCTAATTGAGCAACAAAGACCTTTAAATCATAAGGCAATCTGTCTTTTCCATATTGAGCCGCTCTGCGTAAAATTATAGGAGCTAGGACCAATTTCTCATTTGGAGTAGCTTGTATGTATTTAAATTGCATGTTTTCTAGTTCCTGGATCATTCCCCATTTATACGACGGGGTATTTTCAAAGACATCTCGTTTTACCTCTTCGTATTTTGGAGCCCAATATTTATACATGAAGAAGTTATTACCTTGGATAATCCAGGTAAGACCCAATACTAATATAAGAACTCCTACCCCGATTCCTATCCCGTAAACAACTGTTCTCATAATACTCCTTTATTTTTTTAAACTTTTCAGCAATTTCAGAATTACCAGACCTTAAAGCTAACGCTTCAATTGAGTGTCCATATACATGCCAACCTTTACTACAGGCGATAATAGCCCCCTCTTCAACCCCGAGTTCCCCGGCCATATAGTGCAAAAGAAGCGCGATGCCACCAAGATTTTCGGGCATCCCTGCGTATCCATCCCAACTCCTGAACCAGACGTAGAAATTGAGATAAAATTTATCTCCTTCTTTAATAATTTTAGTGTCAATTAGTCTTAAACAAGGACTTGTTTGTCTTTCCATCTCACTCTTGTAAGGAATAGAATATGCCCACTGAGACTCCGGGTATCCAACTTGAATAAGGCAGTGGTTATTGCCGAAGCCTTTAGATTTGTAATGATCAATACAAAATTGTAGCTGGTTCGGCACCTCAATTATAGGGCCTTTAAACTCAGACATTAATCCGGATCTTGTTTTATGGTCTGCTTTTACAAATGGAGCTTTAAGAGAAATTTTAGGAATATGATACTCTCCACCCACAATAAAACTAGCATATTTGTAATGTTCATTCTCTGCTAAATTACCATCCATAAGGTAGTTTATAAAATACTTTACGATTTCGTCCTCTGAGGTGGGCGCAGGACATCCCTGAGGCACAGTTACAGTTAATGGTAACATCACACCAGATTCTGTAAATGACACAGGATTAGTAATGGTCGCTGTTACAAAATCAAACTCTAGACGAAAATCCCCAGCAAAAGAACCGCTATCTATTTTATATACTCTACCAGAATTACAAACTTCGACGAGTAATTTAAACCAAACAGAATCTATAGTTCTGCCCTCAACGTGTATAGATTTAAAGTTCATTTATCCTCCTTATTTACATAGGATTTATTGTTGTTTTAATAATTGGCAATACAAGTTCATCTCCAGGATGAATTAGATCCGGATCTTCAATCTGTGGATTTAGTTCAATAACCCTATCTACATATTTTGGGGCTTGAGCATTTCGCTTGAATTTACCTTGTTTTTTAACAATTTTCCATATATTATCGCCTTGTTTTACTGTATATACAACTGTATTAGTTTTCGAGGGAGCAGGAACAGGAGCAGGAACAACATCAAAAGTAACCTTATGTTTTACAACAGGGGTTTTAATATTACAACTACCACCAAACATAATTGCTACTATAATTATTAAACTGAAAACAATAGCACAACCAACCAAAATTTTATTCAACTTTGTCACAAAAATTTCTCCTTTTAATTATATTCTATTTTTCTAATGTAATCCATAGATTAAAAAATAATTTTACTTCCCACAGTTTCATTTACATAACCCGTAAAAGGTTTCGCCCTGTGGGTGAAGTACCAACCACATCTCTGAAGGTTGTGGAACACTTCCATCAGATATTCTAACAGCTTGTACTGTACATATTGGCTCTGAATGTTGGTGTAGCCAATTATATCCATTACAAATCCAATTTTCGGAGGATAAGTTTGTCGGCCTCTCTCCACACTTAGGACATTCTAGCGAATACGTGTCTATTACTTTCATAATTTAATTATACCATATTTTGTTGAATTGTATATCGAGATTTCCTTAAATAATAAACTAATTGGGCTACCCATATTGTATTAGCAAAGACTATAGATAGCCCTCCATAGAAAGAAATCCATTGATTCAGACATGGGTAGAAATAGATGTTCCAGAAACCCCATCCAGCAAAAAATCCTATACTTAGTACACTTACCCCATGTACTTGTTTTTGTTTATAAAGAATGAAGATACTTCGCCATATAAATAAAGAACCTAAAAACTCAAAAAGTCCATTAATTAGATCTGGAGACACTTATTTTCTCCTAGTAGGAGTTGACCTGATGGGTTTAGATTGGTTTGCAGGCCTATTAACATTACCTCTATGGGTCGGTCCTGCAGGCCTATGGACATTACCCCTATGGGTTGGTCCTACTGGCCTATGGACATTACCTCTATGGGTCGGTCCTGCAGGCCTATGTCCTCTAAAGTTTGTTTTATTACCATGCCATCTTTGCCCTCCATGGTATTTATTACGAAAATTATTATAATAAATGGGATTATTGCGGTAAAAACCATACCAATTATTGTTATACCACACATTATTTCTTACAATAAGATTATTTCCATAATAGCCATATGGCCACCACCCAATATTACCATAGAATCCGTATTGGATACCATTATAATACCATGCGTCATTATAATAAACCCATGGGGTTCCTACGCCTACCCAAGGTTCACCAACAACCGCCCCGCCAGAAGGTGCGGTTGTAGTTTCAGATTCTACAGTATAGGTACCATCTGGATTTACTGTGCGCGTTTCCATAGTTGAAGACACGCACCCAGCAAACATCAACATAACTAACATCAAGCTAAACAGACTTTTCATTCTTTTTCTCCTCTATTTTTCTTTTTTGGTCAAGTTCTAGTTCTTCAAATTGCCGCATTGCCACCCATTTACGAACTGGGCCTTTTGCTATCATACTTCCGGCAAGTATATTAAATTCTATAGCTACTTGCAATTGTTCTAAGGTCTTACAAGATCTTGTCACCATTATGGCTTTATTAAGTATATTCATAAGCACTATTCTCCTTTATACCTAAGTCCACAACTATTACATTTATATATGTCGGTTTCTAATTTATATGGCCCGGTTCCATCTGGAAAAGTATTAAGAATTCTAGGATGATGAAATACATTAGCCCCACATTCTTCGCACCTGAAAGACTTACCATTAACCTTTACCATAATGTTATTAGAATTCACCTTATCCTCCAAAAACATATAACTATGACCATAAGCATTATTCCATAGAACAGAAAGTCATTAGTATCTAGAATGTTAAAGAATTCTTGCATGGTATTGGCTCCTCAACGGAATAGCCGGCGGCTTAACCTTAGGCCTCTTAGTCAAATGGTAACCTCTACATAAATCACATTTATAAATTCTGCATTCGCCTCTGTGTTGAAATGGATTTCTCTCTCTGATCTTCTGTAAACCGTCATAAGCCTCTTTGTAAGAAGAATATTCTTTTTTTCCAGAAGAACACATATTATCCCCCCTTTAACTAAAATACTTAACTCTGCTCCAATAAAAGCTCTTTTAGCATTTTAATCGCGAGAACAATTGCCCCATCCTCGTATATATGTTCAATTATCTTATCATCATTAGTATTTAATTGGTAGAATTGATTACCTTTTCCATATTCTTTTCCAAGTCCCTCAGAAACATTAACTGCGTCTACTTGAGCAATAATTTTTCCATTAATGAAAATCCCGACGCTGAGCATGTTATTTTTCCTCTTTTTTGGTGTTCAAAGCATTTTGATATGCTTGACTATATGTCCCCTCTCCTTTAGTAATGAACATATAACATGGAAGGCAGAAGTTCCCGACAAAGGTACCCTGATTAGATCTATTAGTGCAACCTAGGATCTTACATTCTTTAACCTTTTTTGAAAATAAATTAGGGTGCATAGCTATACCTCCTCGGCTAAAGATTTTTTCAATAGAACCATACAATTATACCCCACCGAAAAGACCTCCTTACTCTCATTCTTTGACAATCCTTCTACAGAATTATCTTTAAGGAAATCTTCTTTAGCATCTTCAATCATGTACTTGATATAATCTCCTATTTGTTTGGGGCTTTCAATTCTTCCATATTTGGAGAAGATTCCTTCTAACCTATTCTCATTAATGTATAGTAAAAACTCAGCTTTCAGGGGATGGTCTAATTCCCTCTCCCTCTTTGGGCCCTTTTGTTTTTCAGTAAAGCTTTCATTCTTCTTTTTAAGATAGAAAAGTTCTCCATCAGGGGACTCGTATACTCTATGAAAAGGCTTAATCACTACACCTTCACATTCATTATCCTCAATACCTAAAATTAAAGAATCTTTTCTTGTGTCAAAATCTAAGGCTTCTTGAAGAGAATTAGCGCCAGCATAAATAGGAACCAAGAAGTCACTATCTAAGTTTAGAATAAAATGTTTCTGGAGGTCTTTTTGTGACATCCAAAGATCATTAATCTTTAAATCAAATACCCTAGTCTGCCTTTTGGGTCCGTAATTTACTCCCTTCTGAATGTTGGCCCCAAACAATTCTTGGTATAAACGAACTACCGCATTTCTTTCATTTGATAGATTTTGGAAATGATTAATAAGTTCTCGGTATTCAGCTCCTTTAATTACTTCTTGGCAACCATGAAATTCTGGTTCTGGTCCCAGTGGTTGGTTTCTAGAGGCAAAAGTAACTGGAACATTAGGAGCAAAAATTGTTTGAAAATTAGAGCCGTGAATCTTTTCTACCAAAACATAAGTCTCGTTCTCAAGCTCTGGGTGATATTGTAACCAGCGATTAATATGTTTATTTTGGTAGTGGTTTTCAATAGATGGATATCTAACAAATTTCACCTTAGGCCTCCTCCAATTCAAGTTCTTCTACTTCGTATCCAACGTCAGTATCGATTACCATATTTTGATCATATTCGCTTTTAAGTTCTATTTTATACTTTTCTCGAATTTCTTTATGTCTTTTACTCCAATCTAAAACTCTTTTCCTAAAAACAGAATCTTTTTCTTTTTTGTTTGGCTGAATTGGAGGTTCTCCAATAGAGTTAACTTCTAACAATATCTTATTACGGTTAGCTCTATTTTTTTTCAAGAAGAGATTCTAATTCATCATTTAAGAGCAAACAAAAAATTTCTGCAGAATCTTTGTCGTAAAAAGCCTTAACATTCCAAGAATAAGTACCTTCGTAATCAGACTGTTCACCTTTAACAATGTATATAGTTTTAGACATCATAGGCCTCCTTAAGTTTCTTAAGAAGTTCTTTTAAATGCTTATCACAAAGTCTTACTTCTACAGCCCCCAGTTTTCCTTCATCTTTTAGTTTCTTATCGTCTTTGCCATACTTTGTAAGACAGTGTTCGCACCTATGATCTCCATGAAAACCCTCTTCTTCAAGAACCTCTCGAGTTAAGATGTGGTCAAATAAATACTTTAAATTTTGTCTCGGATCTGTTCCGCGCCTCTCTTCTATTGCATCAAGATTAGAGGACCCGAAATATCCATACCCAAGAACCACTAGTCCTCTAAGGATACCAAAGGCTTCTGCATAATATGAATCACGAGCAGAATATGCTATCCTTAAAGTATTTTCACCTTGATTTCGTAAGCAATCTCTAGAAGCGTGGAGTAAATGTTTTACTTCTTTTTCAACGGCTTCCCAATTTTTTTCAGATAGAGTTTTCATTCTTAAGCCTCCTTATTCTTAAAGAAAGTTTTGAAGACCTTCTTAAGACTCTTACAGTCTTTATTAAGATTCTTACGAGTATAGACTGGATTGTCCACAACATCCTTAATCATTTCTTTGGTGATACCGACCTCAGCGAGCTTCTTGGTTTTTTCAACCCAATACGAATTTGTAGAAAATTCCATATCTTTCCAAGAATCTAAGCTGTCTGGAATCAACCAATGATCTTTGGCAAGAAGATCGAGAATTTTTTGGCCATGCTTAAGATATAAATTGATTTTCAGAATAATCCGGCCGCCGACGATGTCAAGAAGTTGCTTATTGGCGAAATTGTAATTACGTTTTGCGAACCTAAAAGAATCATCAACCCCAATATCCTGAGGATCAATGACAGTATTTTCTTCTTTTAACTTCATCCAAGGCCGATAATGATCATAGGGCCTTGCGTTCTCCCACATACCATCAGAAATCTGACCAAGCATTTCGCAAAGAAGAATGATTTTTTGTTCAGTGTTTTCTACTTTGATCAACGATTTCATAGATTACCTCCAAGGTTTTAGTTTATAATAACGTATTGACCCTAATCCTGAAACTAGTTTATTTCACCCGACCATAGAACCTCAGCCCTAGGCCCACCATGTA
>Ga0265297_10003104_pt1 | contig 31086 bp, 19 predicted proteins | sample Munlanlwell13791_FD_192502 | JGI IMG/M metagenome (GOLD analysis project Ga0265297, IMG submission 192502) | Leachate microbial communities from a municipal landfill in Southern Ontario, Canada - Leachate well 137-91 | ecosystem: Engineered > Solid waste > Landfill > Unclassified | place...
TCGAGGATGCCGCGAAAATCAAGCATGCGCACATAGTCAGCGTAGCAGTCGGAAAGCATCCGGGCGGCTCTATCCGGGGCTCCGGCCTTGATAAGCGAGTCGAAAGCCATATCGGGTTCGAACAAAGACGACCTGAGTACGTCAAACAAGCGCAGGAGAGACGAAATTGCCCTGCCCGTCAGCCGGATTCCGAGGATGCTCTCGAATTCCTCGCGCCTGCCAGCAACGGATTCCTGAACAAGGGCAAGAAGAACAGACTGCGGGGCCGTTTCGCGCCACGAGACCGACTGAGCGAATCCGGCAAGCGTGGTGCAGTCTACGCCACAGGCTCCCTGCGAGTCAGCAATGAGCAGGCGTTCAACTTCCGCACGGAAGACCGAACCGGGAGTGAGAAACAGGACGCGCCCACCGGCTTTTGCACATGCGGAGGCACTCATGACAAAGGCCGTCATGTTTCCGAAATCCGGTGGAGTGACAAGGAGTTGTTTCACCGCATGTTCCCGGAAGGATAGTAAGACTTTTTGCCGCTCCAACAAGGGATGGCTTCCGAGTTTGACCGGTTCGCGCGAACTGCTACAATAGTGATTGTTACGTGGAGGTTGCCATGCGATACTCGAAGATGGCCGTTCTTGCCCTGATGCTGGTTATTTCCAGCACCGCCATTGCCATGGCCGACTACCTTGAGAGGATAGACGGCGGCGGCGTAATCGGCGACGTGGAAATCGCCAGTGACAAGGTCTCGGTTGTCGACTGGGACGGGAAGCGGTTCAAGTATTTCCGCGACTTCGTTCGGAGAATTCGCAGCCAGGAGACCGGGAAGTTCGAGGACTACCGCTCGAAGACCTTCTTCGATATCCACACCGATGCAGGCGCCAAGTTCGCGGGCGAGCTCGGCAGCGATCTTGACACGTTCTATGAATTCCTTGTGAAGACCTTCGGGTTCGAAAAGCCGCCGAAGGACAGGATCATGGTTCGTGTCTTCAGTTCTACACGCGACTACGAGGAGCATTGGGATTCCCGACACGGACAACAGGCGAATCTGAAGAAGCAACTCGCGTTCTTCGACGTGAACTACAAGGACGTATCAGCGCCGTACTCCGGTCGCGATACATTCACCAACATAGCGCCGCGCGTCGCTTACATCTTCCTGCTGCGCAAATACCCCAATATGTTCAAGACACCGCAGTACTGGCTGGAACTGGGCTGGTTCAACATCTTCTCATCCACACGCGTGGAAAACGGCCAGGTTGACATGGTCGGCCTGGGAGTGGATGCGATGGATGACCTGCAGAAGTACCTTGAGGACAAGCCCTTTTCCGTTGACTCCTTGTTCAGTTTCAAAGTCGAACCGGGGAAGACCACAAAGGAGGAGTATGACACCGAGGTCCTCATGGCCGGTGCGTTCTTCCATTACCTTTACGTCAATTCGAAGAAGTACGGCAAGAACCTCGACCTGTTCTTCTCTGATTTGAACAACTACGACGAGCCCGCGGTTGCATTCCAGAAGCGAATCGAGAAGAAGCCCGAGGTATTCCAGGACAAATTGCGCGAGTGGGCGAAGGCGTACAGCGAAGAATCCCCGTGGCGCCTGTATTTGAAGGCCGAAAGGTACTTCATTAACAACAACAACACCAAGGCCCTCGATTCCATGGAAGAGGGCATCACGAAGTACCCGAGCTTCACCAATTTCAGGCGTCTTCGCGCGATGACTCTGATCCGCATGGGCAGCGGGGATGAAGCCGAGAAGGACATCGCCGAACTGGACAAGGATCCCATCAATGCGGAGATGTGCCTGTATATGCGCGGCTTGCTGGCCTATAAGGCCGGAGAGCTGGCCAAGGCATCAGGGATTTTTGTCAGCCTGTCAGAGAAAGACAAGGGCTTTTACAGATGCTACGAGCAATTGCTGAACATCTACTGGGACCAGGAAACACAGATCGTGACGGATGCTCAAGCCGATTCGTACGTGGTCATTATGAAGGAGAACGAGCCCTATTCGTTCACGTTCATCCTCGAAGCGAAGGTTCTAATGAAGCAGGGCAAGCCCGAGGAAGCGAAAGTCCCGCTTCAGAAGGCACAACGCCGCGACCCTGAGAACAAAGAGATCGAGAAACTGGACAGGATCCGCCGCAAACAGGCCCAGGAAAAGGCCGCGGGCAAGTAGTTCCACCGCTGACCAGCTATGACGAAGGCGCAGGTGAATCCTGCGCCTTCTTTGTTTTTATTCGAACAAACAAGGGGCATGCGGGATAATCCGAGCAAATGCATCGCAGGGGGACCGTATGCGTAGAACTCTCTTGCTCGCTTTATTCCTGTCGCTCGAACTGGCAGCCTGCTATGCCGAAACTCAGGGACCCCGGATGCTGTCCAGCGCTCAGCAGGCTCTGACCAACGCGCTGACCTCTGACACTCCCGAAGCCTGGGATGATGCTATCAGGCTGTGCAGGCAGGCTGTTGCTGACATCACTGACTCGACGGAACGCCAGGAAGCTGCGCAGCTCCTATGCCAATCCCTCGGTTATTCGCTTCGGCCTCGCGATTTGGGGGAGTTCATCAACTCAGTTTCCATGGCAACAGGGGGCTCGTCTTGCCAGTTGAAGTGCTGGATGGAGTCCTGCTCAATTTCATCCGACAACAGCAGGCTGGCCGTCATCTACCCTACAGGAGAAGTGGACATAATCGCCACCGCGAAAATGCAGCGACTGTGGACACTGAACGGCAATTGGGATATCTGCAGGAACGTGCTTTTCTCGCCTGACGGAACGAGGGCCGTTCTCGATTGTGCTGCTGTTGAGGTCCCTATGTTTGATCTTCGCTCGGGCGAGCTTATCCGCACGTTTCCGGCTGGAGCGCAAGCCAACGCTGTGGCCATGTCTGTTGACTGGAAGAAGATAGCGATATCTTCCTCCCCGGGAAAGACGGAGTATCTGGTCTACGAGACGGAGTCGGGCAGGTTGTTGATGAGGGCCACAAGCGATGACTACATCAACCGGGCGCTGCTGCTGCCTGCATCATCTGACAATCTCGTCACCTTTGGCAGCGATGAGAAAGTCTATTACGACGTAAGGGTGTTCAGCATCGCGGATGGCAGGGAAATCGCGCGGCCGATTGGCGGAACCGGATATCAGAGCTGCAAGTACATATTCAGGCTGTACGAGTTCCCGGTCAGCAAGTCAATTGCCGCTTTCGGTGACGGGATGATCTTCGGCCTCGACCTGTCCACTTTCGCAGTCAGGGAAACGTGCCTGGGGAAAATCCCCGACTACGTTACGGCAGACCAAGGCAAGGAACAGATAGCGTTCACAGCGCGTGAAGGGATCTTCATCTGGAAACCCGGAATGAAGAAGCCCAAGGCAACTCTCGAAAGCGAGAAGTACGACTTCGCGATCGCAACCGGCGATGCAACCACGATTGCCATAGTCAGGAAAGGAAGGGCATTCTTTCGTGGCCCCGGAGACATCACAGGATTCCGCGAAGCGCGGTCTCCGGAAGCGCCGGTTTCCGATATTGTGCTATCCCCGAGCGGAAAGACGCTCTACATAATTGACGAGGACAAGAGGATCTCCCGGGTACCGGTCGGCTGGTCGCCCGATTCTAAGGTAGTCTCTCAGTACCTGGATCGCCATCCAGCCCTGAGAAAGACAGTCGGGGAATTGCACTCCGAGGTTATTACCAGCCTGGAAGGAAACGGGAATCTGACTCCCGACGTGCAACAGACCATGCTCTGCTGGCTAAAACGTGCAGCCGACGACGGAAACTACCTCGAAATGCTGCTTGCCGCCGATGTTGTTCAAGCCTGCAGTAGCACCTTTGGCCCTGACGAGTCTTCTGTAAGAGCCGCAGCTGTCGGGGTCAGGAGGACGCACGCCCTGAAGATCGGGGGCGGCTTCGTCAGAGACCTGTTCTACAGCGGGAAGTCGCACAGCCTTACGGCGGTTTGCGCCGACAACACGATTTCGTCCATCGACCTGTCCACAGGCAAGGAGACTTTCAGGGAAAAACTCCCCAGCCCAGCTTTGTTTGCCTCTGACCGCAGCGGCGGCAATTTTATCGTCGTCGTTTGCTCGGATGGAACAGTCGCGACATATAACGCGGATGTCCACAAGCGAATAGGCCTGCACAAACTGCCGACAGCGCCCGTCCAAGTGGCCGTCGCACCATTGGGTTACCGTGGTGCCGCCGTCGGAGTTGATGGGGAACTGCTCATTTTCGACTCTTCCCGATGTATCGAGCATGTCAGACTCCCAGAGCCCGAGTTGAAGAAGGCTCTCCTGACGCCGGCGGCCGGTCGGCTGATAACGCTTTTCAAGTCCGGCAAAGTGGCGCTTTGGGGATTTCAGGATGACAAGGTGAAACTGCTGGGCGAGTTCGCGCCTGAATCCCCTGTCGAGGACATTGCATTCGTCAACAGTTCGAACAACGCCTGCGCCATCGCCCTTTGCACGGACGGCAGTGTCATTGTGCCTGATTGGGAGAAAGACCGGCTGGCACTGGTAGGGCACGTTCCACTGGCTTTCACTCCGACAGCGATCCATGAAAACTATATGGAAGATTCACCTGCCGTGACCAGCGACGACTCCGCATCCATTCCTTCCGTCGTCGGGACAACGATCCGCACGTCACTGAAACTCACCAAAGGAGAGAATCCCCTTTGCCCGATCCGGAATATGCGGCAGCTTGTTCGCTCCAAGGATGGAACGGTAAAGTACATTTGCTGGAATCCGGTTACCGGAGAAGCTGCCACGCTCCGGCAGTTCTCAACCGAAGCTACGCCTATGTCGGCGCTGTTGCTTCCGGAGTCAAACGCGCTTGTCTTGGGCCACGCTGACGGAACGATCTCTTTTTGGGCTGCGACTTCCAGGTGAGAGGGGAAATCAGGTGAAGCACAAAGAAACAGCCAGAATTGTCCTTGCGGCGTCGCTGTTACTCTTTCTGTCATTCCAGAGCGTCCCTGGCGAAACGAATCTTGAAGCAGCCCTGCATGCTTTCAGGAAGGCGGCTGCCTCAAACGTCACTGAAGACTGGCTCGCAGCGGGCGTCGCCGCAAGAATCGCCGCTGATGCCGCCAAAGCTGAAGGGGATTTTCGCACTGAGTGCGCAGCGGTGCAGTTGCTGGTTTCCGCAGCGGACGAAGCAAATGCCGATGTCGAGACCCAGGAAAGCACCGCAAAAGAGATGCACGAACTGGTGGTGACATCTCTGAAAGACAAGGACATTACAGGAGTGGATTGCTCACCGGATGGTCGCTTGGCAGCATTCATCGCCAGGAATGGAGTCGAAGTCTGGGACATAACGAAGCGGAAGCCACTCCTCTCGCTCGCCCGGATGCCGGAGGAAGTTGGCTTCGCATACTTCACCGGAGACGGAAAGCACCTTATGGTCGGTGAAGGACGTGTCATACAGATATGGGATATCGAGACCGGGAAGTGGATCGACACAATGCGTGGCTGCGAAGAGAACATCAGCGCCGGTCTGCTCTCGAAAGACAAAAGATACTTGTGCGTTTCAGAGAGATACGGGTGGACAGTAGGGATGTTCGACCTCAAGGAGCAAAAGCTGCTCTGGCGAGGCGACGCTGCCCAGTCGTCCTGGCATAGGGTGACAGTTACACCCGACTGCGGTCGAGTCTTGCTGAGAGGAGAGGACGAGGTCGTCCTTGCCGACGGGATGACGGGCAAGCAGATCTCCAAGGTCTCATTTCCAGGCGTGCTATCAACCTGTTACTTCCTCGATGAGACAACGGTATTATTAACCAGGAACGACTCCACCGCGTCGGTCTGGCGCGCTGCGGATGGCGTCCTGACGGACTTGGGAAGGCACGGGTTCATTACCGATGCAATTCCCATCCCAGGCGGAAAGCTGTTCGCGGTTTCGACCAGCGAAAAAGGGATGAAGGACTGCCGTGTGACGTTCTATGATTCCGGAACCTGCAGGCCCAAGGCAAGTTTCCTCGTTGCCGGGGCCCAATGGGTCAGGAGACTCGTCCTTTGCGGAGACCTGGTCGCCGCGTTGTGCGAAAAAGCCCCATCAGTGATACTCGCTGCAGACGGCTCGGGGCCAAAGGGCGTCATCCCCTTGACGTATGCCGTCGATGCTGCTCTCACCCCGGACGGCTTTTTGGTCGTCGGCGGGCTTGACAAGTTCGGGATGTTCTATCTTCCTTCTTTCGAGAAGTCCGGCCAATTCACCATCTTGTCAGGAGTTGTAGATTCCTTCGGGTGCGTGGCCGTTGCAACCGGAATAAGGCTTCTCCTCGCAGAGTATGCCAAAACAAAAGACGAGGAAGTCCTCCGCAAAGCTCTTTCCTGCGCCAGGATTTACAGCTCGACTGCATTGTCGAATGCGAGCCCCTTTGAGACGACCGCTGCGTATGCGTTGCTCGCTGAGGTCTACACGGCCATGGGCAAGGTCGACGAGGCGGCTCAGATGCGGACAAAAGGAGAAGCGCCGATATTCAAGGCAGAGGGGGGCAGAATATTGGGGACCGGATTTGCCGACGCGGGAAGGTCACTGACTTGGGCGACTGCAAGCGGGTATTTCCGGAAGGGCATTACCGACGAGAGCCGCACCGAGACCGTTCCTGAAGACTGGAGCAAAGTACCGGAAGTATTCATCGGCCCACACTCAGGTGCCATTGTCGCAGCCAAGGATCCCGGATGTTACGTGATCTACCGCGATTGCCACAACGCTGAGTTTCCATTCCTCAAGACGGGCAGACTGCTGGACGTGTCGTTCTCTGACAGGGGGGTGGAAGCCGCCCTTATCATGGATGACTGCATGGTACTGACAGAGTTCTGGGATGTGAGGATCTGCGCGAAATTCGACGTTACTGGCCTGCACCGCTCCCAGGTGAAGCTCAACCATGAGAACTCCTTCGCAATGCCCGATGGTCGATCCATTGGGTTCTATGAATACAACGATCGCAACACTGATGCCAGACATGACAACACTCCGGCGTATTTCTCCATTCCCGACGCATTGCCTGGCGCGGTTACGGCGCTCGACGTGGATTCGTCCGACAAGTTCCTCTGCGCCTGCGATGGGCAGGGAAACGTCGGCATTTGGGGGGTGGACTTCGACCTGTGGCGGGGCAAGATGCCAAGCTGGGCAAAGGACCGGAAGCCCTATGATCCCGCGAAGGGGAAGATCCCGCTGAAAACGTTCGAGTCCGGGATAACAAATGCCGATCTCATCACCTTCAGTTCGGGAAAGGACCCGGTGATCGTGCTGGGCTCGCAGACGAGCGGCGAGTTCGCTGCTTTCAAGGAAGATGGCAAGAAGCTCGCGTCAGTGAAAGGAGATCCGGGGCGTGCGACAATCAGCGGCGACCGCCGGACCATTGCCCTGCGCGGCAATAAGACAGTCTCGGTGCTAAGGCCTGCAGAGGGAATCCGCGCGAGTTACGGGTTCGACGAGGAGATTTCGAGCATAGCACTGTCGCCCGACGGAGCATTCCTGTTCGCAGGCAGCGAATCGGGAAACCTGTACTTAAGGTTTGTGGAGGCAGCGCTGAAGTAGTTGGATCGCCTGCCGGGAATCGCCCGCAGAAAAGTGACGGCTTCCTGCAGTGCTGAATGCTGATGCCCGATGGGTGCAGGGCGGATACCCCCCCTGCACCCCGGTTCCCACTATGGCGCAGGTGAATCCTGCGCCTTCTTTGTTTGCAGATGGGGATAGCATGGATGGGCTGCCCGCCGTGATATAGCGAAAATGTAGTATCCTTCAAACTGAACTCGTCGTTGATCTGCCAAGGAAGCCGTGACAGTGGCAGACAAGCACGGGGTGTTTTTAAGTGAACAAATCAGCCCTTGCGGGGAACGTATACGTAACCTGTTGCGTAAGGGGGCGAACATGCGAACGGCAGTTGCTGCGACATTGCTTCTTGCCTTGGGGCTTTCAGCAGCCTTTGGCGAGGTGGTAGCCTCCACTCAAGTGGGCAAGGCCGCGGCTGCGCTCACCGAGGCACTGACCACAGACACCGCCGAGGCATGGGAAACGGCAATTTCTTCATGCAAAGCCGCCGCTGCCGATCGCGCTCACAGCCCCGACGGCCCGGCTGCGGCCGAGCTTTATAGAAAGGCACTGAGCCTATCCCTCCGCCCACAGGATCTTTCCGATTTCCTTGCTCTTGCTTCCGGGCAGCCCGGGTACAGTTCCACCAAGCTGAACGCTCCCGTCGAATCGTTCTCGTTTTCCTCCGACGGCAGACTGCTCGCAGTCGCGTATGCAACGGGAGCAGTTGAGGTGCTGTCGGCAACGAATTTGGCTCCGTTGTGTAAGCTCAACGGTAACTGGGATCGTTGCAGGCGCGTACTATTCTCACCCGATGGAACCAATGTCATCATAGATTGCGAAGCCATGGACGTCCCGATGTTCGAGATCCCTTCAGGAAAGCTCATACGGACTTTCGGGACATCAGCGCCTGCGGGCGCCGTCGAAGTATCGCCGGATTGGACTCGCGTGGCAATTTCATCCTCTCCGGGCGCCAAGGAAACCGAGTACATCGTGTTCGAGCCCCGTTCAGGCAGGCTGCTGATGAAGGCGACAAGCGACGACTATATCACCCGGGCGCTCCTTTTCCTTTCCACTGACAACCGGCTCGTGACCTTCGGTTCGAACAAGGATCCCTATTACAGCTTGCGGGTGTTCGATGTTGTCAACGGGGAACAGGTCGCCCGGCCGCCAACAGGCTCTGGCCACATGAGTTCTCTGTGCATTTTCAGGCTGTACGAGTTTCCGGGCAGCAAGTCGCTCGTCGCGTTCGGGGATGGGGCGATCTATCAATTTGACCTTGTCACGTTCGAGGAGAAGTCATGTGTCTGGGACAAATTCCCGGTTTTCGTCACTGCGGACACGCAGAAAGAGAGCCTGACAATTGTGGCGCGCGAGGGAATTTTCCGCTGGTCGCCCGGAATGGAAGAATCGGCAGAGCTGCTCAAGCAGGATGGACTTGATTTCGCGACAGCGACTCCCGATGGCGAGGCGACGGCATATATCGCCAAGGGACGGACCTTCTTCCGCGGCACCGATAACGACGGGTATCGGGAAATCCCGGGAGCGGCAGCAAAGAATCTCGCTTTCAGCCCTGACGGTCAGTCTCTGTACATTTCCTATGACACAGGTGCATTGTCTGCAATCATGGTGGGTTATTCCCTGGATCAGAAGGTGCTGTCCGCCTACTACGCAAAGCACCCGGTCGCTAAATACAGCCCCAGGCGGCTGCACAACGAGGCACTTGCCGAATCCCGCAAGGAAAAGCCCGACACCGCTGCTATACAGGTTTGTCTGATCTCCTGGTTGAAGCGGGCGATCGTGGAGGGAAGAAGCGACGAGGCCCAACTCGCCTGTGACGCTATGCTCTCGTTCTCCGGAATATTCGGCCCGTCGGAGGGACTTGTCAGAGCAGTCGCATCCGAACAACGGCGAAAGATGACTGCGAAGGTCGGAAATGGTCCGGTAATGCAATTGTGTATGAACACGAAATCCCAGTGTATCTCCTCAGTCTGCGGCGATGGCACTATCGGCATCCTGAACCCCGCGACAGGAAGACTTGAAATACAGGAGAAAGTGCCGAGTACTGTTGCCGCCGTGTGGGCGTGGCCCTCTTCCGTGTATTTTTCGGTAGCCTTCGAGGATGGGACCGTCACCACATTTGACGTCGAGAAGATGGAGCGTTTTGCCTCATTTCGCCTTCCGGTCAAACCGTTGGATTTCAGTGATCGACCTTGTTTCTCCATCGGTGCACTCATCGCAAAGGACGGCTCTGTCCACACCTTCAACGTCCGCAGGTACATCACCAAAGTGGAATTGCCCGAGCCCGAGGGCCGCAAGGTGCTTATCTCTCCTGACTTCGAGAGATTAGTGGTTCTTGGCGCATCCGGAACACTATACCTTTGGAGTCTAAAGAGGGACATTGTCGCGTATCTCGACAAGTATCCCCCGGAATCGCCGATCAAGGATATCGCCTTCTGCGGCGCCGGGGAAACCGATGCTCTGATTGCTTTGTGCAACAACGGCGATGTCATAGGATTCGACTGGAAGAGAGAGAATCTCGTCGCGAAAGGGAAGCTGACTCTTGACTTCATCCCAACCGCGATAGTAAGAGATTTCGCGTCCGACGCTCCAGTTCTGACGGTCGGCAACCTCGCCGCAGTACCTGCCGGAAACGGCAAGTCCATCCGAGTCAAACTCATTTTGCCCGAAGACATGCGGATTCTCTGCCCGGAGCTTTCGTGGCAGCAAGTCATTGCGTTTCCTGATGGCACGGTAAATGTGGGCACTTGGAGCCTTGTTGACAGGACTTTCAAAATCCGGCGCGCAATCACACCGGAGGTCCCCGTCACGCGGGCAGAATTACTGCCTGCGCAAGATGCGGTGGTGCTGGGACATTCGGACGGTACGTTGTCGTTCTGGAACACGGCGCTGAAATAACAAGGGGATGAGATGAAAACCAACTCATATGCCCGATCGGTGCTCGCATTTGCTGTAATATGCACGATGTCGGTGCTTGTCGCTGGCGCGGAGGATGTCGGAACAACGCTTGAATCGGCACTCAAGGCGTTCCAGAAGGCAGCAGCGTCGGGTTCGGAGAAGAACTGGGCAGACGCTGCACAGACAGCGAATGCTGCCATGACAAGTGTGCGAGCGGGGGGTGACTACCGTGCGGAATGCGCGGCTGCCCAGCTCGCGGTCTCTGCTGCAGCAGAAACGGACTTCGATATTGAGAAGCAGACGGAAGCAGCAAGAAAGATGACCTCGCTGGCAATCACCGAACACCATGACTGGTACATCCGCGGAGTTGACTGTTCTCCGAATGGCAAGCTGGCTGTACTGACCCTTTCGTACAGTGTCGAGATCTGGGACATCGCAGGACGGAAGACAGCAAGGGCTCTCCCGAGGATGCCAGAGACGGTGAACTTTGCCTTTTTCACCGCCGATGGAAAAAGCATAGTCATGGATGGCGGACGAGTGGTGAAGATACTCGATGTCGAGACTGGCAAATGGGTCGGCACGTTGAGAGGAGCGGAGAACGAGATTGGCGCAGGTCAGATATCGCCTGACCGACGTATCCTGTTCGTCTCCGAGAGATGGGGCAGTAACGTTTGTGCTTTCGACATGAAAGAGCAAAAGATTCTCTGGCGAAAGCCTTCCTTCTGCGATTACGGTCTCCTGCCCGTGTCCGAATCTGGAAGCCGAATCCTGCTCTACAAGGAAAGAGGGATCATTCTGGCCGATTGCGAGACCGGCCGCACGATTGCCGAGGCATCATATACTCCACCGGCCGAGGACTTTTTTCTGGTTGGCGAAGACGGGGCTCTGCTGTGCGGGGGGAAAGAAAATGTCGTCCTGTGGCGTTCATCGGACGGAACTCTCACCAAACTCAAGACTCCACTCGGCTATGTGTCGTGTACACAGGCGTTACCGGAGTTCGGCCTGTTTGCTCTCTCCACCTACAACACTGATTTCAACGATTGCCGCGTGGTGTTCTTCGACGCGGCCACAGCCGAACAGAAATCAAGTTTCCGCCTGGCGGAAGCCGAACGAGTGTACAGATTCGTTCGGCAGGGAAAGCTGCTGGTTGCTTTGTGCGAAGGTGCGCCCTCGTTTGTTCTCGCAGCCGACGGCTCTGGAGTCAAGGGGATGTTACCAATCGCCAACTCATTGGATGCTGCGATCCTACCAGATGGTTTCCTCCTTGCCACAGGATTCAAAAAACTGGCGATGGCCTATCTACCGGCTTTTGAGAAAGTCGGCGTGCTGACTCAGCTCGCAGGAGAAGCGGGATCGCTCGACTGCGCCGCCGTTGCCACAACTGTCAGGAAGGCGCTTGCGGAATACACAGCCGGGAAGGATCAAGCCGTTCTGAGCAAGGCGAGGCGCTACGCCAAGACATACGCCTCAACAGCCCTTGTTGATGGAAGTCCCTTCGACATGGCTTCGGCGTGGTCGCTCCTCGAATCGGTGTTCTCCGCCTCGGGCGTGGCCGACGGCTGGAATGACGCTGCACACAAGGCAGGTCTGCCGTTCCTCAAGGCCGAGGGGGGAAAGGTCCTGGGGGTAGGGTTCGGCGGTGGCCGCAGTTCGCTTACCTGGGCGACAGGTCTGGGCTATTACAGAATGGGGATTGGGGACGAGTGGAGAACAGAGCACGTCAAGGAGAATTGGGGCAAGGCGACAAAGACATTCATCGGGCCATGGTCAGGCACAGTCGTGACCGCGACAAACCCAGGCTGTTACGTCATTTACCGATCCTGCCACAACGGAGAGTTTCCGTTTCTTGAAGAGGACAATCTGCTGGATGTCGTCTTTTCGAGCCGCGGTGTGGAGGCTGCGCTCGTGCTGGAAGACAGCATTGTCGTTACCGAATTCTGGATGGCTCGAAACTGCGCAAGGTTCGATGTTACGGGGCTTAAGCCCAGGCAGATCAAGATTTCCCACGGTGACTCGCTTGTAATGCCCAGGAAAAGGGAGATCGGATTTCACGAATACAGCGACAGCAATACCGGCGTCAAGCACGACAACATCGCTCCGTACTTCACCATCCCTGACGCGTTGCCAGGAGACATTTCCGCACTCGATGTGGATTCCGAAGACAAGCTGCTCTGCGCATGTGATGGCAACGGGAACATTGGAGTGTGGAACGTTGACTTCGATGTCTGGCGAGGCAAGATGCCGAACTGGAGCAAAGACCGGATACCCTATGACCCGGCCAAAGGCAGAATCCCAATAAAGAGCTTCCAGTCAGGAATTGCGCACGCTGACTTCATCAACTACGTTGAAGGAAAAGAGCACATGATCCTGGTGGGCTCGCAGGAAACGGGCGAGTTTGCGGCTTTTTCGTCCGAAGGCATGAAACTTGGTGCGGCGAAGGGAACTCCCGGGCGCGGAATCGTCAGTGGCGACGGGCGCACGGTGGCGCTGAACAGTCTGCGCAGCGTTTCGGTCCTCAGACCCGCTGAGGGGCTCGCGGCAACGTTTGAGTTTTCCGAGGAGATTTCGAGCATAGCGCTGTCGCCGGACGGCGCATTTCTGCTGGCCGGCGGCGAAAAGGGGAACCTGTACCTGAGGTTTGTGGAGGGGTATCTGAAGAATTGATGAATGATGAATGATGATTGATGAATAGGATCGGGCCGGAGACCCTCCTGCGCCGCGCCTCCGGAGGGCTGCGCCGGGCGGGGGGCCGGATGCCGGAGGTAAGCCAAAGGCAAGATGAAGGAAGAGCGGAAGGACATCTAACCACAGAAGCCGCAAAGAGCGTGGAAAGGGCCATTAACCGTCACGCCAAGCTCAACGAAGCCGGGTCGTGCGAGATCCGCCTTAGGAGGATCCAGGCGTTTCGGATGAGGAACGCCAGGAACGCCGGGACGCGGTCTCCCTACTCCATCGGGATCAGCTTCAATAGCGACATGCCACAACGGGCGTACAAAGCGCCATCCATCTGAAGAAAGAGATTGGCAGGGCCAATTCGCGACAGTGAAAAAGGGGTGAATTCGTCAAGCATCGGTGGAACGGAATAGGAGTCTGCGGCAGCAATCAGTTGGCAGTCAGGTCCAAAGGGATACACGTTCATATTGGCGCCGAATGCCAAGCATGTTCGCCACTCCCATTCGCCTGCGACAGCCGTTCCGTCGCCATTGATAGTCACTTCGGCAACGGGAAACTCGTTGTTTTCGTCCACCGGACCGAATTCAGGTATGTACACCAAGAGCAGACCATCCATACACGCCCAGATGCAGTAGCCAATGGTGCGCCCCGGCGACTCAATTTCCGGACATACGAGGGTCTTTACGTTGGACAGGTCATGGCGCGCCAACATGAAGATCCGGCCATCACCTGTCCAGGAGAGAATCACAATGGCATCACGCGTTGTGCCAGCGTACCTAGCATTCTCCAAGTGGGACTGTTGGCCGGTCCGTTTGTCAAGGACAGCAACCTGTGGACGCCCTCCACGGTAAAACTCATAGACAACCGCTTCGGGCAGTCCGAAGAAACTGCCGTTGCATTCCCAATCAGTACTGGTTTCAGTGGTGCCGACAAAAGTCACCCCCCTGGACCCAGCGAAAGCAATCAGATTGCCATCGAAGTACAGAGGTTTCCCGGGTGCGGAACGCTCCGTGATCTGACGCGTGGAAAGCGAGTACTCTCCGACCACATTCTCATTCGTCCGGATGTAGTACAGGTTCCGGGCATCGCTGGCACTATACAACATCTCCGGGAAGTCCCTGAGCCCAAGGGCAACACTGCGGCGCGCGCGGAAAAGGCTCTGCGTCTCGACGAAGTAGCCGCCCTGGAACACGCCGCATCCATTTTCGATGCCCGGCTTCAGGCCGTATTCTGCAATAAGCGGGTTCTCCTTCAGGACCGTGAAGGTGCCTGCAGCAAAGTCCCAGAGCACGAGTCTGTCGCCGTCCTCAATGATGCACTTTCCGTCCTCGAGAGTGCAGATCCGCGGCCAGCCCACCGCTTGCGGGGAGGCATACAACGACCCGCCCCACAAGGCGAACGCGGTTCTGCTTTGGGGTGACCACACGACCATACCCCTCTGACCGGGGAATCGAAACAGCATGATCCGGGCACGCACATCAAGTCCAGTTGCAGCAGGTTTCTGATTTTCCCCAGCAAGATCGGTACGCACAAACTTCTGCTGAAACTTGGATGTGCCCTGGCCACCATGGTGCAGCGACCAGATGACGGTTTCGCCGTCCGCGCAGACCGGTTCCACCCAGGGAATTGCTTCAGGCCTGAAGGTCTTCGCCTCGGGAAGAAGATCAGTTACCTCCGGAGCGGGACTCCGCGTCACACCGGCATTGGAAAGCGAGTAGATCGCCTTTGAGGAGAAGGCGCGGTAACTGCCCTTTGATCGGGCGATGACGAGGGGAACTTCGACAAGCTCCCATGACGATGAATACGTCATAGCAGGGAATGTGAGTTCTATGACAAGGCGGCTTTGGCCGATCACTGCCACCCGGCTCCCGTCTTCACTAAGGGCAAAGTCAGAAGCATACAGTTCCATGGGCATCCTGGCATCAGAAACCAGGTCAGAGGTCGGTGGCTTTGGCGTACAGCCCCACAGAAGCAGGGAGACGAGTGCGAGGGAGAGCAAGGAGCGAGATTTCACTTGAAACTCCGATGACGAAAGTGGAAATCGGAACCCATGAGCGTCTCCTGTAGATCTCCGGTATTGGGGGAAATCCTCATTCCTCTTCCGTCTCCCACACCTGTCTCTCGCCGGTGACGCGGTCGAATTGCAGCATCATCTTCTGGAAAAGGATCCAGTCGGAGATCTCGGGCGGGTGGCGCGGATACCATGGAGTGAAATCAAGGAAACCGGGATACAGAGCTTCCGACCAGCGCATCTCAGCCCCCTCGAAGCCAAGGGCTCGCATCCCGGCGGGATCGGATTTCCACACCGAGCAACCCCAGGTAACGGCACGCTTTGCAGGAAGAAGGTGCTTTGCGTCGTCAATGGTCCGCACGTCAGGGCTGAGAAAGACCGAGATTTCAACTTTCTTCGATGAGGCGATTGAGTCTATCAGCGCATAGCTTTCCTGAGACGTGTTGCTCTCGTGCAGACATTGCAGATATGCCCTTTCCAGTTTCGGGGCATTGAGGACAAGTGCGTCGGCGTGCTTTACAGCGCTTCCCAGTGCCAATACCCTCAGGTTGGGTGCATCCACAGTGGCATCCGGGGTATCGGAACTCAAGTATCCGACCGACAGGCATTCGACTCCACAGGGAAGGCGACGCCATTGCGATGAAGACATATTCCCAACTGACAGGGCGCGGAGGTCTTTCAGCTCTGAGATGTTGTCCGGCAGGGAGACAACTGACAGGAAACGCACTGTGGAGGGAACTGTTTCGAGGAACGAAGTGCCCAATATGATTGTGTTCGAGCCCGAAAAGGTCTCGGCAACGAAGGCGTCTTGTGTAATTACCGACCGAAGAGGCGGGCCGGTTCTCGCGGCAGCAATGCGCGATTCGCAGAGCCTTTGGAAAGCCTCGACGTCACTCATCTTGAAGCCGGCCGGCGGCCGGAAGTCGTCGAAGGTGAGCGGAACACGCAGGATCAGATTATCCCCGCGGAACGCGCTGAGAAGGAGTGCCAGTTCTTCAGATGAACAACTTCGGGCATCCGCCTCCAGGGAGACAACTGCGTGCTCCTTAAGCCAAGCTGCCAGCGAGCGGACATCGCTTCCCCTCTGGCACATCACGGACACACATGTGGGGCTCAGGGCAGCGACGGAACCGGCGAATTCACCCCAAGTCATCTGCTCGATGCCCGATCCCATCTGAAGACTGGTGCGGTCTCCTGGAGGAGGGGAACTGTCGGCCGAACTGGCAAGCATCACGTACTTCAGATCCAGCCCTTGCGCAGCGGAAAGCGCCCCAAGTCTGGCCTTGCCACAGATGATGTACTCGGCCGATCGGCAGGCTTCAAGCGCGGTTCGGGCGTCGTCTTCGGTGCCAACCGTGAGGTCCAGCGAGCGAATTCCTGCGATATCCTGCTTCGAGATTCGTCCGTTCGCAACAGAGGCGGCATCGGCGGCATACAAACGGCCTTGACTCCGCACGAGCCCGTTCGCAAGCAACCTGAATTGGGAATCTCCTCCCGGGAAAAGCACATAGTGAACGCCACTCCAACTCTCTCCCCACGGCGGCAGAACCGTAACAGTAAACAGACAGGTCTCCCCCGGCATACCCGGGCACTGGACTGCGTCGGTCCACCCGTGCTCGAGAATCTGCACCCCGGGCGTTGCACAATCGAACTCCTCGGCTCCGGATTGCGCTGTGCCGTTAAGATTCCAGTTGATCGAATCATCGCCAAAGAACACCTCGCCGGAAATGCTCTGCGTAGTCTCTCCACCGAGGATCACCTTCAAGGGCTTCCCTGGCTTTGGCGTGCAGCCCCACAGAAGCAGGGAGAGAAGGGCGAGAGAGAGCAAGGAGCGAGATTTCAGGGGCATCTCCGAAGCGGAAACGCGGAGAGAAGAAGCAGCCAAGAGTTCTTTACCACGAAACACATCCTCCTTCCGCCTTCGCTGCGCCTACGGTGGACAAGGCGCATAGCCTACGGAGGCCCCTGCTCCACACTCGAACGGGAGAAGAGCCGAGCGATAAGCTAATCAACATTTGCCCTCGGGTGGCTTCCCTGAACAGGAGTCACTTTTCTTCCGATAAGGATACCATCCTCGATTCACCTCGATGCCCTCGTTCCATCGGGAGTAGGTGCCCTTTATCCCCGGAGTGCTCAGGTCACTGTAAGCCAACTGGTCAAGGAAGTCCACGACTTCGGACAGGCGGCCTTCGATCAGGTTGACCGCCACGGGGCGGGTTGGGCTTCCTGTCTTGATCAGCACGTGGAAGCCGTGGATGAGTTGGTCAATGGCAAGCATCTTCTCCTGCGAAGTGCGGGCGGCCGGAAACGCTGCCATGAAAGCCCGGAACTGGTCGAGCACCGGTTCTGCGCCGCTGAGCTGCGCGTGCTGAATGGTCCCGAAGTACTCTCCCCAGGTCAACTGCCAGCCACAGCCGCAATGCAGGGGCTCTTCTTTCCGGCAGGAATGAAGGATGATAGCTCGGCAACTCGGGCAGCGGGCTCTGCCAGCACAGGCCTCACAGGCTGCGATGAAGCTCTCGCATCTGGCCATCAGGCCGAAGCCGACGTCGTTGATCAAATCCTCGTCATAGATGCCACGCGCGTCCATCCCATAGAGCCGACGGACCTCATTTTGCGTTAACCTGGGTGCCCAGGTGGGGATGTCATTTGACTCGGCCAATTCCGCTCACCTCGCCGCAGGAAACCGGCGAAGGCCGATTACCTGCCTTCCCCGCGAAGGATCATCTGCCGTTGGATCAGCAGGTCTTCGAGCCACTCGATAATCGCCTTGCGGCCTGTTGGGGCTTTTCCGCCGAATTCCGCGCGGAGTTCCCTCTCCACTTCCTCAGCAGACATATCACCTGTCAGCAGAGATTGGAGGCAGTACTCCCCTCTGCTGTCGAGAAAACGGCCATTGCTCCATGTGTCGCCGAACTTCGCGATCACTTCCCTGACCGGGACGGGGAGGTCGTACAGCGGATACGGCACTTCCGCGCGAGAGATTACATAGAAGGCGTCGGCACGAACCGCGGGGTCATCTGACACCAGGAGGCCCAGGAAGGTCCCCATCTTATTCGACGGCATCTGGCTGATGCCCCAGGCGACTTCATCCCTGTCGGCCTTCATAAGCTCCGCAAGCAAAGAGAGCGCATCTGGTGTGGCCTGCGCGGCAATAGCACCAATCGCCATTATGCGAATGGACTCGTCAGGGTCGTGCGCGGCCTCGACAAGAGATCTGAGCGATATTGGCAAGTCCTTCCAGAACAGGCTGATCATTGCAGCGGAGCGGACGTCTGCCGTGGGATCGCGGAGCAGCGACTCGAGGATCGTGACCGATTGCGCATCATTCTGGGCTCCCAGCCCGGCCGCAAGCATTTTTCTCACGCCGGGAGATGCATCGGAGGCAAGCCGGGCGATCTCCGGAGTGGCGTTTGGGCAAAGACAAAGGCTCAGCCCCTGACAGGCATTTACGCGAACCGAGGAATCGGCATCGTCGAGCATGCTCTCGAGAGCCTGGCCTGCTTTCGAGTCCTGAAATTGCGCAAGTGCGCTTGAAACGGCGATACGGACAGACGTGGAGGGATCCTGCGTCAAAGAAATAAGACTGCTTAGCGCGGCGTCTCCTCCGGCCGTCCCAAGGGCCTTGATGCAACGAATCCTGAGTTCCTCGTCATTGGTGGCCAGGCAGGCCACCAGTTCGGGTACAGCCTCCCTCTCCCCCAGATGCCCGAGCACCAACGCGGCCCTCGTTGCAACGGAATGCTCAGGTGAGCGGAGCTTTTCGAGAAGGAATGGCACTGCCGGTTTGCCGATAAAGGATATCGTGGACTCGGCGAAGACGCTCCCCGGGCTCTGACTCCCGTCCATCCGCTCGAAGAGTGCCGGGACAACCGACGCTCCCCTTGCAGCGAGCTTCTCCCGCGCAGCACCCGACACTTCGAAGTTGCCGTCGAGAGCCCGGATCAACCCAGCGGTACTGTCTTGATAGACTTGAAAGCCGAAATATGCAGTGAGACAGAATACGGCAATAAGCGCCAGAGCCAGAACGAAACCGCGGCTTGGGAAGGAGCGCCTTCGCGGGTTCAGATTCCTGTCCGAAGGAACAGGGAGGACGGGCTTTCCGGTTATTTCCGTCATCTCCGCTCCCCTTCTTTCCTGGCTATCTCGAAGTGGAGCATTATTCTCCTCTCGATCTCGAGAAACCCCAAGGCATCTTCTGGACTCGCAGTCCGCAGTCCGGGCCGCTGGAGACCTCCGTCCGAAATGCACCCGAAAAACGAAGCGGGGCATCCCGTGTCGGTGACAGCCTGCAACGCAGGGAGGAAACACCCATCGAAAGCCACCTGGTTGCCTTCATAGGGCCAGGTACACCGAAGGTTCTTCAGTTCTCCAAGCGAGCAGGACTTTATTGCAGTATTTGGCACCCGCACGGTCAGTGCATTCCCTGACATCGCGCACCTGGTGATGGACAGCGAAGTCTGCGCCGCCAGGAGCGGCACCTTGATTTCATCCTCATAGTGAACCGGTCCGCAGTCCATTCTCGATACTTTGTCCATAATGCAGTCCTCGACAGTGTTCTTCCCCTGAAAAACAAGGCACAGAGACTCGAGTCGGCACCATCTGACTTGGGATGCATGGAGTTGCATCTCGACCTCGCGGTCCGATTTGTTCAGGATGCTGTCGTTCTCTACAATCGTTTCCTTTCCGTCGAGGGTTAGCGTATAGGCTGCAGCATCGCGAGTGGAAGCGCCCGAGCCCGATCCGATGGCGATGGCGTTGTTTGAGAAACGGATCTTGTCCCCGGTCAGGAACCCCATACTTCCGCGCACGTCCCGGACTATGGCTTCAATCTTATTGCCGACGATCTCCTGACTCTCCGAGATGGCGTAGCCCAGAGCCTCGTACCCGGAGACTGAGTTGCCCACAAACTTGAGGACGGAACCAGGACAAGGCTCGTGGAAGGAATGGTCCATACTCTTGACCCAGAAGACCACTGATCCCTTGTTCTTTGTCACGAACCGGCAGCCTGTAACCTCGACTGCGAGAGGGAACTCACCGGAGTAGAGAGAGAGGGCTGCTCCCCCCTTCCTCCCTTCAGAGAAGCTGAACTCGGAGTTGGTGAACTTCAGCTCTGCCAATCGCCCCTGCTGCCTGGTGTAGGCACAAAAGGCGAAGTCGGTGGCGACATCAGCGAAACTGCAGTCCGCAATCTCCATATCTGCGCAGGCGCAGACGAAAGCACCCCGCCTCGTTCCACCGGAGAAGTGCCAATTCTCCAGCCGCGCAGGCGAACCGAAGGTGAGTACGTTGCCCGGATTGCTGTTCGGGTCTGCACTGTCGGCGACAGCGACCACGTTCACAGGCTTTGCCGGGTCTCCGACGCATTCGATACCGCCCCTGAGTTCGAGGTCGCCTTTTCTCCCGAAAACGAGAGTGGCGCCGCGCTCGATTTTGAGGATGGTGCCCTCAGGCACAAGTACGTGAGTCCGGATGTGGACGGTGCCTGACCAGAGGCGATACACCGATGGGGGAGAGGTCATCCAGAGCAAAATCATCACCACGGCTGCCGCCACCACAAGGACGGCCGCGGGAAACTGCCACAAGAGATGCTGTTTGGATACCCGGATTCCCATTTGCCACCTCGACACGCTCAGCTTTTCCGCAGACCGATGCCGGTTCGTTACCCGCTTGCGACCGGCCAAGTTCCCCGGCATCGCGAAAGAACGATCTACTGGAATTTCTTCGGGTTCTCGATGTAGTCCAGGAATGCCTTAACGGCGGTGGGGTGGAATTGCTTGCCGCTGAGGCTGCGAATTTCCTCAATTGCCTTGGCTGGGGTAAAGGGCTCGCGATACGGATGGCGGGAAATCATAAAGCAGTAGGCGTCGGCAATAGCGATAATCCCCGCGCCGAGGGGAATTGACTCGCCCTTCGTTCCCTCGGGATAACCGAGGCCGTCGTAGCGCTCGTGATGCGCCTTGATGAGGACAACTTCCTGGCGCAGGAACCCGAGTGGAGCCAGGATCCGCGCGCCCATCTCGGTGTGCTGTTCGATAATGCGCCATTCACGTTTTTCGAGGGGCTCGGCCTTGAGGATCACGGAATCCGGAATGCCAAGCTGGCCGATGTCGTGGAGGAGGGCAGCGCGGAAGACGGTCTCGACCTCTTCATGCGACATTCCGGCAGATCGAGCGATGTAACGCGCGTGGTAGGCCACTTCACGCATGTGGTCAAGCAGGTTGGTGTTCTTGGTGCCGACCACGTTGATCAGGGACTGAATTGTGGAAATAGAACTCTCGCGCATAGTCGAGCGGAGATCGAGAATCTTGACAGTCAGTTCTTCAAGGCGAGCTTCGGGCTGGAAGCTGTAGACCTCGATGAACTCATGCTGGCTTTCAGTGGAGAAGACGCACAGGCGGTTCCGGCCAGACTTCTTGGCGCTGTAAAGGGCCATATCGGCATGCCGGATAAGCTCCAGGTAGTCGATAGCGAACTGCTGGTCGTTTCCAGCGAGGCCGAGGGAGACGGTGATGGCCACGTTTTCGCTGCCGATCTTGAAATTGTGCTGGGCTATGCCGGCGAGAATTCGTTTGCAGGGCAGTTTGGCCTGATCCGGGGTGACCTGCGGAAGAATGAGGAGGAATTCCTCGCCGCCGTAACGGCATATCACATCGGTCTGCCGCAGGGAGTCGCCCAGAAGTCGGGAAACCTGCTGCAGCACGCGATCACCTTCGAGATGGCCGTATGTATCGTTGACGGCCTTGAAGTGGTCGATGTCAACGATGACGACTGACAGCGGAAGCGCGTAGCGCTGACTTCGGGAGAGTTCGTAGGATAACATCTGGTGGGCGTAGCGCCGATTGAACAGGCCGGTGAGGTCATCGGTCACCGTCAGCCGCTCAAGGTTGCGATTGATCATGGCGAGCTTCTCGGAAATAACGGTGATCTTCTCTGCGCGGCGACGATCCTTCAAAGCGTATTCGCGAAGGCGATCCTCGCGCCAGCCGTCCCACAGGCCGAACACGACGCAGGATATCATGATCAGGATCCCGATGAAAAGAAGAGAGGTGTCATTGAGATTGTTCCACATCGTAACCGGGGGCGGAGGAGACGAGATGAACGTCTTGAACTCATCGGTGTCAATCAACCCCTGGAAGAGCATGGCGACTATCTGATACACCCAGTAGAAGTACTCCCGGCCGAAGACGTAGGATGAGCAGATGAAGCCGAGGGCAAGGCCTTTCAAGGTGTTCTTGATTATGAAATGGCGGTACCTGACGATAAAGGAGGCGGATTCACTGTTTTCGTGGGAAATCTCGGCAATGAGGCGTGCGTTGTCCTCGACAGTCGGGTGCTTATCCTCCTCGACAACGACAGGGGCAACCTGCGGTTGCTCGGGGGCTGGGGGAAGCGAACCTGCGGGTTCAGCCGGGGGTTGCACATCCGGTTGTTTCGTCTGCTGTTTTTCTTCGGCCATCAGTCACCGCGCCTTACTGTCGGAACGAGCCTCGTTATTTGGTCGTTTTCCGGAATATCAGATACTTCCGAGCAAGAAAATTCCAAGCCAGCACGACGATAGTAGAAACGGCCTTCGAGGTATTCAGGAAGAAGGCTTGCCGGGAAAGCTCCCCGGTCAGTCCGAACGAAGTCAGCAGGCCGCCCAGCCAACTCCACTCCGGTAACCAAGCTGTACCTGCCTTTATTATACAATCATTCAGGAACATTCCCACCAAACCGGCAGTCATCGAGGCAACAAACTCGAAAATTCGGCGCGACTTATCCGACGGGAAGATCCAGAAAATGCAGATGAAGTAGTTGACGAACACGCCCGTCATATAGCCAGTGGCGGCCGAAACTCGCTCGTTGACTCCGAACCCGAATGTCAGCGTGTTCAGAATGGCGACGTCGATCAGGGTAGTCAGCGCACCCACCCAGATATAGCGCAGGAACTGCGGCCACAGGCGGTCAGTCTTCTCTATGAACGTCTTGTTGAAGGTTTCCTTTACGGACATCATTCCTCACGGGTGATTACGTTGAAAGGAGCGGAGTGTTCCATCATCTGCGCACAGCAGGCCGTAAGCGCGAGCAGTCCGTGCCAGGCCTTCAGAAAACGGAAGTTGGGGCTCGTAGCCAAGGTCTCGTCGTGCGGCGGAGATGTCCGCGTGAGTGGAGTGAACATCACCCTCTCGCTCCGGTTTGAAACGTGGCTCAATGGAGGTCCCAAGCAGGCGGTTGATCGAACTGATGACCTCGCTTACCGAGAGGCTCGCGCCTGACCCAATGTTGTAAGCGTTACCGGGTGCGGCGGCAGCGTCTGCCGCGAGAATCGTTGCGCTCACAATATCCTCAACGTGAATGAAGTCTCTTCCGGCGGAACCATCGCCAAAGACCTCGGGGGACTTCCCCGATCCCATCGCGAGCAGGAACCGCGGAACGACCTCAAGATACTCGTCCTCGCGGTCAGGTCGCGGGCCGTAGATATTGAAGTATCTCAGCCTGACGACGGGCAAACCGAAGTCACGCCCATAGGCAATGGAGGCCATCTCCGCGCAGACCTTGCTGGAGGCATAGGGTGACTTGGGAAGCAGGGGGGAATCTTCTCGAACTGGCAGCCGTGCAGGATCGCCGTATACAGAGGAAGAAGAGGCTATTACGACGCGTCGACAACCCGCTTGGCGCGCGGCTTCAAGGACGGAAGCCGTTCCCATCGAGTTGGAGCGGAAGTACTCCATCGGATCGGAGAAACTCCCCGGGACGCTGCGGGCAGCCGCGATATGGAATACGACCGCGCAGTCGCGCATGGCAGCCAGCACGGTCGGAAAGTCATTTACATCTGACTGGACAACACACAGACCTCCGGGTGATGAGTCGCCCGGGTAGGGCCGCTTGTCAAGCGCAACAACTTCATCGCCGCGGGCGAGAAGCGCGTTGGCCAGGACTCCCCCAACAAAACCGGAGGCGCCGGTAACAAGGCACTTCATTGCTCCGCCTCCCCGAAAAGGGCAACCGCGTTGCCCGTTGTGATACGGGCAAGGTCGTCGAGCGGGATGCCAAGGAATTTCGCCGCGAACTCAACTGTATGGAGAACAAAAGCGGGTTCGCAGCGGCGTCCGCGCAATGGGAAAGGAGCCAGATAGGGCGAATCGGTCTCGAAGAGAACGTTCTCGATCGGGATAGCTCTCAATGCGGCGCGGATATCGTCAGCTTTCTTGTACGTCAGGTTTCCGGCGAACGAAATGCTGAATCCCCTGCGGGCAAAAAACTGCGCATCATCGGCGTTGCCGGTGAAGCAGTGAATCACGCCACGAAGAGCGGATCCGTATCGAACCGATGCGGCGTCGATCAATGCGCGGGACTCATCCCACGCGTCGCGGCAGTGGACTATCAGCGGACGGCCGAATTTCGCCGCCAGGGCAATCTGCGCAGAGAACGCCGCAGCCTGCACACCGGGCGGGAACGTGTCGTGGTAGAAGTCAAGACCGCATTCGCCCACTGCGGCAAGTTGATTCTCGGCAAGCATCTCTTCGATGGCGGGCAGCACGTCGGAATACAGAGGGGCCTCAAAGGGAGAAATTCCCGCAGCCATTCGTACTCCCGCCCGACCCCTGGCGATCTCAACCACGCGGCTCAAATTGACGGCAGAGGATGCGACAAGGACCATTCCCCCCACGCCTGCTTGCGCAGCACGCGCGAAAACCTCCGTGCGGTCGGCGTCGAAGTCCGGCATATCCACATGGCAGTGGGAATCGAAAAGGGAAATGGGCATCGGCGCTATGATAGCATTCTCGCACAATAGGGCAACAGCTAACCGCCGCAGGCAAGGAAGCTGAGTCGCAGATGGCGTGAGCGCGGCCCGTCAAATTCGCAGAAGAAGACGGCCTGCCAAGTGCCGAGTACAAGACGGCCGTCGGCCACGGCAAGCGCAAGGGAACAGCCCATCAGCGAGCTTTTGACATGTGCGGTCGAGTTGCCTTCGGCGTGGGCGTATCCACCCTCCGGGACCATTTTGCGCAGTGCGAGAAGCAGGTCGGAGACCACCGCGGGGTCAGAGCCCTCGTTTACAGTCAGCCCGGCAGTGGTATGGGGGCAATGAAGAAAGCACAGGCCGTTTCGGGCACCCAGAGCAGTCAGTCCGGCCTGAACGGCCTCGGTGACATTTACGAATTCCTCGCGCCCTGTCGTTCGGACACCGATTATCTCGACTGGCAATCCAGCGGGAATCGCTCGGGCGCGGCCATTCACCTGGCGAGCGCCCCGTTTTCGAGCTTGACCGTGCCATTGAAGGACCGGTTGTAATCTACAAGATAGCTCTTGAGCGTGTCCTCGTTGACTTCGAGCCAGAAGCCGTTGGTGAACATCACCATCCAGGTCTCAGTCAGCAGGTACTTCTTTCTTTCGCAGACAAGAGGAAGGATGTTGCCATCCCTGCGCTGCCCGGGGAAGTAGAAAAAGTCGCTCGTGCCGTCAACATCCTTAGGATCAACCGTGGTGTCAAGCGACGGGCTCTTGAAGAGTCCGACCACGGCCTCTGTGGCGACCGTCTGCATGTTGGGCGGGAACGCGCCATTGTTGTTCTTTGCGTAGCCGTCCAGCAGGCCGAATATGCCCTCCAGGCAGTGCTGAACCTGCGCGCGGTCGAGTTCCTCCTGGTCGCGGGGAAGTGGCAGAGGAACATCGGGCGGAGGCTCGGGAAGAAACATACCTGCTGCGTTCAAGTACACAACGTAGTTGAAGGCCCCGATGCAGATCGCGTTCATGGCGGGGAGATCGCCGACCGCGTCAGCAATAAGGTCATTCCCCTCGAACCTCTCGCCGGCGCAATATCCCGTCAGGTAGGGCTCGACTTCGGGCCAGGTGGGCAGCGTGGGACCGTCTTCAAAACCGAGATCCTGCATAAAGGACAGCAACGGAAGCACTTTCTCGCCACAAATCTTCATGTTGATGAACACAGAAGACGAATTCGATGCCGGAATCTTCGAGGAAAGCAGGCGATAGACGGACTGCTCGCTGACATTCGGACCCCCGGCTTTGCGTGCGAGGAGGTTCTTTGCACCCATCGGGCCGTTTCCGATCCGCAGGAAACCGTCTTTCACAAAGAAACCCAAACCGAACGGGCCATAGTCCTCGAACGACGTCCAGTAGATATTGTTCTCGCGCCAGCGGGAAATCCTGAACAGGTCGGGCGCGGAAGTATGGATTTCGTCCAGCACGGATTCGGCGGCCACTGCGTCTTTCAACTTTATTGAACCCGCGTATGTGGGGATGAACCCGTTGGCCGAGAACTGCGCGAACATCGTGAATTCATCGCTTGCCGCAGCCTTCACCTTTGCGATCAGGCTTTCCTTCTTGTCTGCTCCGGCCGCGAGAATGGCCTCCGGCAGGACGCCAAGCCTCCACGGTCCTTTGAGTTCGCCAGCGGCGATGATCGACTTGAACAGGTTCGCCCAGTCGATGCGGCCATGGAAAAAGCCACCAGCATCGGCCGGCACTTCGGAAGCCAACTCAAATGGAGCGGGGGCCGAAATTGCAGCGAAGAAACCGGAAGGCGGCGCGTTAAAGTGAATCAGTCCGCGCTCGCGGAAGAAGCCGTCCTCGACTCTTAGCTCAAACGTCGCCCAACCAATTGAATCAAAGCCAAATTCGGGGGGTGGCGGAGGGTTCTTCACGTTGACGTCGTGCATTTCCATAAAACGCTGCGCGTCGATAAAGCAGTGCGACAGACAGCCTTCCTTTGGCTTCGTCACGTTCTTCCAAGGCTCGGACTGTGTGAACCTCGCCCCCGGTTTTAGAACCAGAGCAGCATCGATGCCGCCCCAGACAGCGACAAGATTGCCGCGATAGACGAACCAACTCCATACGTCTCCACCGTTGATCTCAACACCGAAGAGATTGGTCAGTTTCGCGGTCGGGACCCCAAGGTCCGCCAGCACATGGCGAAATCCTGCCGAGACATCATCCGGTTTGCCTTTGACGGCAAGAACAGCCACAAAGCCGCTTTGCTTGCCATGTTCAAGGGAGTAGGCGCCGACCGAAAATCCGCCTGCGGACATCCCCAGCAATCGCGCTACTGCGTCCCAAGGGTCGCGCCGGGCTTCGCGGGCGGCCATTTCAATCTTGGTGCGCACCCAATCGAGCATCGCCCGGACGGTAGGCTCCTGCGTTGCCCTGCCCAGGCCGGTTGTAGCCGCTCCGGTGATGAGATCAAGGATCGAGGGGACATTCACGACCGCGCAGGCCCCGGAGGGCAGGCAGTCAACAGGCGCGAGGCGGTCTTCGACAGCGGCTTCCTCAGCTCCCACGGCAGCGAACGCAAACACGGCCAGAAATGCAAGCAAAAGTGAACGGACTTTGGTCATCGAGTCTCCTTACGGGCCGACGAGGAACCCGTCTTCTATCCGGTAATTTGTGCCAAGCTCCTTGTTGACTGTCTCGAGGCCTTTCTTGAAAGAGTCAGAGTCAACTTCCACCTCGAAGTACTTGCCAGCCAGGGAAACTCCCGCCAACTTGCCCTGCTCCACCTTCTTTGTGGAGAGTACGACGAAATTGGGATGCTTCTTGGGATCGAGCCCTGCAAAGTACATGAATATGCTCACAGCTTCAAGCTGCTCTGCCGTGAAACCACCGGGAGGCACTCTGACCCCCTTAGGAAGAAATGGCCTTGGGTCGAACTCGGGGAGCGTCATGAGGTCACCGAGTCTCTGGGGCATTGCCTTGTTCAGACGGTAATACCTGGCGAGTTGATTCCACGCGGCCAGGGCGCGGCGGTCTCCCGCCTCAACTCCGGTCCTTCTGACCATGCGAATGTACGGATCAGCCATTGCCAGAACAGTAATAAGCAAAGCAGGGGTCGCGGAACCCCGGGATTCCAGAATGATCTTGTTCACATCGCCACCGAGGACAATCGCGGTGCCGCCGAGAGATTCCAGTTCAGCGCCCGCGGGAAGCCGGGCTTTCTCGGCACCCTTGACGGCCAACCTGATGATGTTGCCGATGCCGATCATAGCGGTTCTCTTGACGAACACCTCGGCGCTACGCTTGGGCGTCAGCCCGGCGAAAGCGGCCGCATAGGCCGGAGTTGCAACCAATGGATTGGTCTTGGCTCGCGCGAGGGAGGCAACCATCGAGGAGTAATTGCTGGTGAGGAAGGCTCGGTTGCCAATGATCCCGAAACATAATCCCCAAGGGAAATCTGCGGGGAAGTTCTTCTGAGGAACAAAGTAGACGACCGCAGAGTCTTTCGCGACTTTTTCGGCCTTGAGCCCGAATTTCTCCGTGGCGGCGAAATCGAGTGCCGCTGCGGCTTTTCCAGGGTCCGCGGCGGATGCGATGAGCACAAAATCCGGAAGAACCGTGCCTTCGGGATAGTCAAAGAACAGTTCTGCGGTCGGGCCAATCAGGCCGAACAACTCCGAAGCATCCCTGTATCCGAACGCCTCAGCCAGAGCGAACAGGCTCTCGGACATCCGTTGGCCTTGGCCACCCAAGCGGGGAAGCTCCTGCAACAGCACGCTGACCAGCGCAGCGAAGTCGAGATTGACGCGCGCGGATGCAATGGCGGTATCGGGGATAAGGCTGCCCTCCGTGGGAATCGGTCCCATCCCGGCAAGAAGGGCCGCGGGACCGATAGGCTCGGTAAGGGAGTGAACACTGACGTTCTCATGGAAGACACCGTTCACCAGATCCAGCGAAAAAGACACAGCGGCGGGGTCGTTGATCCCGAGCCCTTCGAAAATCGACTTGAAGTTTGGCGCAAGCATGGCAAGTTTTGCTATGTCGAACACACCCGACGCGATTGTGGCGCCAGTGAGAGGAGCAACGTAAGTGATTGCGGGGTTTGAGTCAAAACCAAGACCAGCACCAGGATTGAACATTGTTGTGGCAGCCACGAGCCCCTCAGGGCCGCCAGCCGCCAGGGCAAAATCGCCTGCGGTAACAATGGCGAGTTTCTGCCTGCCGCCAAGGTCAATCTCCCGCGACGGAAAGCCGTTGATTTCGCCCGTTGACACGGCCGCGTCGGTACCCAGGAGGGCCTGCGCGACGGCGGGCTCGGCGCCTCCGGGTATTCGAATGTACAGGACGGGACTAAGCCCGTTGCCTGCTATCAGCCAGGCAATCGCGGCTTCGCGACCACCCGGGATGTTCATCATCCGGGCAAAGCAATCGGCGAAATTGCTGTCTTCGACGCGCGCCAACTGTGCTCCGATGATTTCTCTCATGAACCGGGCCTGCACCATTGAGGACAACCGGGGAAGCTCGGAGTATTGGAACTGAACAAGCAGCAGGGCCTCAGCCGGAATCTTAGCCAGCAGTTCAGGCGCCTGCGCGGGCGGATCTTCAGCGCGCACAGAGGTCAGGAAAGTGACAAGAAGAAGCGCGGAGCAAAGAACCAAGGCTGAAATTCGGTGTTTCATTGAGCCTCCAGCATAATTGTGTCGAAGCAAGTCACCCACCAAAGCGGATGACTTGCTTTCGACAGGAAATCCGACGAGCGGTTTCCTTATTCTATAGTATAGCCTGGAGTCGGGCCAGACCTTTTTCGATATTTGCCATCGAGGTTGCGTACGACAGACGGACGTAGTTCTCGGCGCCGAATGCGGAACCGGGCACTACAGCAACTCGCGCAGCCTCAAGAGCGGATGACGCAAAGTCCATCGAGTTCCTGACCGTTATCCCACCGACTTGCTTGCCGATGACACCGCCAATGCCAGCAAAGGCATAGAAGGCGCCTTCAGGCTTTCTGCACGTAACACCGGGAAGGCCATTGAGAAGCTCGACCATGCGATCGCGCCTGCGGTGGAACTCGCCACGCATATCCGAAATCACTTTTTCGTCGAGGGTGAAAGCGGCCAGGCAGGCCTTCTGAACGAAAGAGGTGATGTTGGAGGTGGTGTGGTCCTGAATTTTCGAAATGGCCTTGGCAATGGGTAATGGCGCCGCACAGTAACCCATTCTCCAGCCGGTCATGCAGTAGGCCTTCGAGACGCCGTTGACGGTTATTGTGACATCGAAGATCTTCGCCTTCAGTGAGGCGGGGGAGACATGTTCGCCGTCGTACAGCAGTTTCTCGTATATCTCGTCACTTATGATGAAGATGCCCTTGGCGGCGCAGAAGTCGCCGATCTGCTCAAGTTCCGCGCGATTAAGTGCGGTTCCCGTGGGATTGTTGGGAGAGTTCAGGAACAGCAATCTGGTGCGGGGAGAAACAGCCTTCTCGATCAGCGCGGGGGTAAGTTTGAAGCCGCTTTCCTCGGTAGTATTCACGAAGACAGGCTTTGCTCCCGCGAGCCTGACCATCTCCGGGTAAGAGACCCAGTATGGCACGGGGACAATGGCCTCGTCACCCTCGTCGCAGAGGGCCACAACGGCGTTGTATATGGCTTGCTTCGCGCCACAGGTTACGATAATCTGCTCCGGACAATAGCTCAGTTTGTTGTCCCGTTCGAGCTTGGCGACGATAGCCTTGCGCAACTCGGGAATCCCGGTTGAAGCGGTGTAGCGAGTGAACCCATCGCGCAGCGCGGTTATGGCTGCCTCGACGATGGGTGCGGGAGTCGGGAAATCTGGTTCACCGGCGCCGAAGCCGATGACGTCGATTCCCTGCTTCTTCAGTTCGTTGACTTTTGCGGTGATGGCCAGAGTGGGAGAACCACCGATCGCATCCATTCTTCTGGACGGCATAGCTCTTCCTTTGCCGGAAAAGGGGGAATGGACGGGATTATATGGTGATTCATATGCTGTCAACAGAAAAGGTCTGCGCACATGTCTGAAGTCCTCCTCGTAATCATGATCGCCCTGGGCCTGTCAATTGACGCGGGCACAGTGGCCATGGCAGTCGCGATCTACCTTGGCGAAATGACGCGCAGACGCGTGTTTCGCCTTGTTTTTCATTTCGGGCTGTTTCAGTTCCTGATGCCGCTGATTGGCGCCCTGCTCGGCGCCCTGGCTTCGGAGGCAATCGGGAAGTGGAGCCCTGTCGCGGCGGGAACCGT
>Ga0265297_10003105_pt1 | contig 31082 bp, 25 predicted proteins | sample Munlanlwell13791_FD_192502 | JGI IMG/M metagenome (GOLD analysis project Ga0265297, IMG submission 192502) | Leachate microbial communities from a municipal landfill in Southern Ontario, Canada - Leachate well 137-91 | ecosystem: Engineered > Solid waste > Landfill > Unclassified | place...
CCACCCTTTGCGGCGGTGAAACCAACCCCAGCCAAACGCCCAACCTGAACCCCATGGAAATGGACATGGATCCGACATGCCCGATGTTATCGCCTGTCGAAAAACCGGAAACAAGTCTCACACAAGCATGTGGCTTCGGAAAGCCCCGCCGCCGCCCAAACAGCCGCCCACTAAGTGGGAACTCCCAACTCCGGGCCGCCCGCCCCTCAGCGCAGCGCCGCCTTCAGGACTTCCAGGTTGCGCTCCATGATCCGGAGGTAGGCATCGGCCGTCAGCGGGCCGGTGACCGCGGGATCAAGCACATGCACCGCCGCCCCCGTCTCCCGGGCAATGGCCCGCGCCGCCTTGTCGGGGTACTGCGGCTCGACGAAGATCGCCCGGATGCCGGCAGCCTTCACCCGCATGATCGTCTCCGCCAGCTCGCGGGCGTTCGGTTCGCTGCCCGGCTCCCGCTGCACCACGGCGGCAATGGTCAGGCCAAACTCCTGGGCAAAATAGGGGAATGCCTCGTGGAAGGTGACGATCCGCCGGTTCGGCAAGCCGTCGAGCGCCGCATGCATCCGCGCCTTCAAAGCCTCCAGCTTGCCGACGTAGGTGGCCGCATTGGCCCGGTACCGCTCCGCGCGGCCCGGATCGGCCTTGGCCAGCCCCTCGGCAATCGTCCGCACCTGGCGGATGGCACCGCTGACGCCCACCCAGACGTGCGGGTTGGGCGCCGCGGCCGCGTGTGCCCCATGCCCATGCCCATGCCCCTCGTCCTCGGCGTGGTCGTGCCCATGCCCGTCATGCCCTTCGCCCCGCAGCAGATCGCACCCCGCGCTGGCATCAATCACTGGCAGCGTGGGATGGCGCTGAATCGCCTTCGCCAGGAACGCCTCCATGCCGGCGCCATTGACCACCAGCAGGTCCGCCGTCATCAGGGTCTTCATTTCCGCCGGCCGGAGCTGGTAGTCGTGGAGGCAGCCAGTGGTCGGCGCGGTCAGGTTCGTCACCGTCACCCCGGGCACCCCGCCGGCGACGTTCAACGTATGGATGTAGATCGGATAGAAGGAGGTGACGATGGCCAGCGGCCGCTCCGCCGCCCCCGCCCAGGCCAGCGCCGCGAAAAACGCCAGCGCCGCCACTTTCACTTTCCCTAGAACTCGCCGGTGGTTCATCTCGGTTCTCCTGTTATGCCGGAACGGGGTGCCGCCCGTTGCGCGGCGCCCAGTGCGCCCTCACCGCCCTCAAACCCCAAACCCATGGACAGCCGCGCCGGCGGCCAGGTTCCGCATCTCCCCGGAACGCCGCCCTATTCCTCCCCCAGCGCGGCCGCCAGTTCCGCGGCGGTGACCGGACAGGTGCCGATCTTGGCGACCACGATGCCGGCGGCGTAGTTGGCGAGGCGGGCGGCGTCCGCCGGCGAAGCGCCGGCGAGCAGCGCCAGGGTGTAGGTGGCGGTCACGCAGTCGCCGGCGCCGGAAACGTCGAACACCTCGCGGGCGCAGGTCGGCAGATGCAGGGGGATGTCGCTGCCGCTGAAGAGCGCCATGCCATGGCGCCCCAAGGTGATCAGGAGGTGCTTCACCGCCCAGTGGGCGCGGAGGCGGTGGCAGGCCTCGCGCAGGTTCGCATCATCCTCAATGGGGTACACCGGCGCGGTGTCCGCCGGCATCCCGGCCAGGCCGAACGCCTCGGCACGGTTGGGCTTCATCACGTCCAGCCCGCGGATGTCGAACTTGTGGGCCGGATTCGGGTCGAGCACGGTGACCACGCCGCGGGCAGCGGCCCGGTCGGTGAGCCGCTGCATCATCTCCTTGGCGAGCACGCCCTTGGCATAGTCCTCGAACACCACCGCCTGGATCTCGCCCCGGGCGATCAGCCCAGTGACGCATTCCTCGATCTGGACGCGGGCCGCCTCGGGGATCGGCCGGGTCTCCTCATGGTCAATGCGGACAACCTGCTGCTGGTTGTTGGTGCGGGCGATGACCCGGGTCTTGACGGTGGTCGGCCGATCCCCCACGACCACCAGGCCGCCGTCGCACGCCGCCCCCGATTCCACCAAGAGCCGCCGCAACGTCTCCCCATGCGCATCGCGCCCAATGACGCCACAGACCACCACCTGGCCGCCCAGCCCGCTGATGTTGCGGGCGACGTTCGCCGCGCCCCCCGGCGTCTCCTCCTCCCGCTCCACATGCACCACCGGCACCGGTGCCTCCGGCGAAATCCGGGTGACCTTGCCGAAGATGTAGCGGTCCAGGATCATGTCGCCAACCACGGCGACCCGGGCCTGGCGGAACCGGGGAAGAAGATCACGGAGGGGAAGTGAGGTGGCCATGGGATGCATGGGGGCTGGGAATGGAATCGCCGCGGGGGCGAAGGTCAAGGGGTGGCCGGACGGTTTTCGAGCACGCCGCGCAACGCGGCATCCACCGGCAGCGCGGGAACCGCCTTGAACAGCCGCCCGTCATCCAAGGCCGTGAGTGCCTCCTGATACAGTTCAAGGTCGGCGGTGACGGCCCGGAGCTGGTCGCGGCTGAGCGCCTGCTGGTAGCGGCGCAGGCGCCGGGCCAGCTCGTCCAGCCGCTGCCCGACGAACTGCCGGGCGGTCTGTTCGGCGGGCGTGCGCGCCACGGCCCGGTGGTTCCGCTCCCGCAGGTCGTCCACCAGCAGCACCGCCTTCTGTTTGGCGATGCGATCCTCCCACAGCCGCGCCATGCGGATCTGCCGCGGCAGCCAGGCCACCAGCAGCACTTCCGCCACCAGGATGAGGACGATCAAGCCCTTCGCCAGCAGCGCCAGGGCATCGGCCCGCCGGGAATAGGGGACGGGCGGGAGGAGGTGATGGAAGTGCAACGTCCGCCCGCAGCCGCCCAGTTCGTCGCCATTGCCGATCGCGCAGCGCTCGCTGGCTGGCTGGCCATTGACCAGCCACGGGATCTCCGGAGCGGCCTCCAGTTCCCAGCCGCCGCCGGGCCGTTCCCGGAGGGTCGCCGCCAGCGCGGGCGCCCCGGCCAGCCGGCACTCGCAGCCCGCGTCGCCGCCCACCCGCACCGGCCCGCCGGCAAAGCTCAGAAGCTCCCCCGGCGCGAACACGGCGGCGGGCGAATCCCCCTGCGGACGGATGACAATCTGGATGGCCACGGCGCAAACCCCTCAGCGTTCCGCCCGGTGGGCGGGGTCAAGCAAGATAGCACCGCCCCCCGCATTCGCCAACGGCGGGCCGGCGAGCCGCCAGCGCTGACGAATTTCCTCTGAGCTTGCCGCGGTCATCGGGCTGGGCGGCGGTTTCGGCGCGTTTCGGGCAGGCGCGGCCAGCGGGGCGGAATAAGGTTCGCCCCTCCCCAGGACGAATGCGGAAACGTCCACCTTGTCCATTCCGTCCATCGCTGTCCATCTCGCTCCCTTGGGGCCGCACCGGGATGGGTGCGGAAAACATGGGCGACAGTCTGCCGCAGGTTGGCGCGTGGATGCTTCAATGGGGCCGCACCGGGATGGGTGCGGAAAATGCGTCATGGCGTAAGGATAAGCGGAATTGATATCGTAGCTTCAATGGGGCCGCACCGGGATGGGTGCGGAAAAGGTCATGCCGATGCCGTAGACCTGCCGTTCCGCCCAGCTTCAATGGGGCCGCACCGGGATGGGTGCGGAAAAGTGCCGCCGACCCCGGCCAGGCGGCTATCTGTGCCGAGCTTCAATGGGGCCGCACCGGGATGGGTGCGGAAAAGACTCCGATAGCTCACCGGTTGGCTATCAATATACGGTGCTTCAATGGGGCCGCACCGGGATGGGTGCGGAAAACATTGACGTATGGCGGGCATCCATGGGACTGCATGTCGCTTCAATGGGGCCGCACCGGGATGGGTGCGGAAAACCCGCGCCGCCATCGACGACCACAAATTGCCGATCGGGGTCGGGCAGGACGTGGTCGAGCGCGTCCACGCGGCGGTGGACGGCCTTGCCCTCGACGGTGAAGGCGTTGTCGGCCCAGCGCCCTTCGACGTGCATGAGGTGGAACAGGCGTGGGCAATACGCGAACTGGTGGAGCTGGTCGAGGGTGAGCAGCTCCGGCGCGTCGGCGGCGATGTCCGGCAGATTCTCGTCCATGGCTGGCACTCCCCTAGACCGGCCTGGCGGGGGCGAAGAAATTGCGTTTGCCCGTTGGGTTGATGCATTCGCCGAAGAAACGCTCCCCGATTCCCATGCCAGTCGTCGGCACTGTGCCGATGGCCAGCAACGCCCGGATCACATCCAGACCGAGCGGTGCCGTCCACACTGGCCAAACAAAACCTTTTGCTTCCCACGAATCGACCCATGCCACCGCAGCATGACGATTCCCGTCAGGAACAAGCGTCATGAAGCCAAGGCCAACAAAAGCCAAGGAATTGGCAGCAATATCACGGGGACGAGATTTGGATTCTTCTTTAGGAGCCTGCCATTGCAGAGCGTATGCACGCTGATCGAGTGGATCCCAGTCCAGGCTTTTTATACCCGTCGAAAAGGTGGGGTGCCCTTTGATCATGCCAAGAAGCATGCTACCGCTGCATTTTGCCGCACAATTGCGGAAGTCTTTGAGTAAACCGCGCCCACTTGGGTCATTTCTGAAACTAAATGGCGTGGGAATCATTTTCCCAGCATCCCCGACACCATCCACCGCCTGCGCCGAAAGCGCCTCTGCCAGCAGGACATTGCCAGCGGGCCCCAGCCATGCCTGGACGGCGGCTTCAGCGCGACGGCGGAAAATGTCCGGCGCGACACCAATGATGTCGCCCAAGTGGGCAATGCCCTCCCCAAGGGCGTCATTGAGTGCGGCCTGGGCTTCCGCAAGCTCGTTTTCAAGCCGCGCCTTTTCGGCGGTGATGGGAGCAAGTTTTTGCGCGATGAAAGATGCCTTGGCCTCCTTCACCAGTTTTTGTTGTTTGGCCTCGCCATCCACCACCTTCTTGGCTTCCTTGAGTCTGTCCTTGACTTTTTTCAACGCCGCGCCGACTTCGCGCACCTTCCGGTTTTTCTCCGGGCTTGGGCCACCACTGACCTTGCCGAGCCCAACCAGGTCATCGGCGAACATTTGCGCCATTGCCGCCTCGTCAAGCACGGTGTGATAGGCAGGATGCCACGCATTTTCCATGCGCCACGCCATCTTTGCGTTGGCATCATGCAGGCAGAGCAGGCGGAACAGCCCAAGGCTGGCCAGCATGTGCAGCGGGTTGGCGCCGTCCAAGCCTTTGCAGACGATTTCGTTCATGGGGCGTCCTCCTCGATCTCTTCTTCCAATTCGCTGGCGCGGTGATCGGCGAGGCGCAGGCACGCCTCCAGGAATGCCAGCCCCCACCAGCCGTGCTTGCGGACCAGTGCCCAGAAGCGTTCGGCCACGCCGCTGTCGAGCCGTTCCAGGCCGGTGGCGCTGGCGGCGGCAAGCGCGTGGCCATCCCACGGCAGGGCGACGTCAACGGGCGTGCCGTCCTCGACCACCGGGGCGAAGCCGCGGCAGCGGCCATGGTGGCTGGCCAGCAGATGCAGGACCAGATTGCGGTCATGCGCACGCCGCAACACGGCGCCGTCCGCGCTTTCCGCCAGGCGCACGGAAAGCAGTTCGTGGCGGCCGCCTTGGGGATAGCCGGACTTTTGCCGGGCGGCCGCCGCGGCGGCGGGGGAAGGCGCCAGGGTTGCGGACTTCGCAAGCAGGCCGGCGCGGAGCGCCGCCAGCCGGTCGCCGCCGCAAAGCCAGGTTTGGAAGCGCGGGTCGGCCTTCCCCAGGTCGTGCAGGGAGGCCGCCAGAATGAGATCCGCCGTGATCGCGGCCGGCACACCCAATGCCGAAAGGAACGCTTCCGCCTTTTGCCGCACGTCCGCCGCATGGGTGGCCAGCGGCACGTTGCGCCCGATGCGGGTGGCGGCGGCATCCTCGGCGTCGGAGAAATCGGAAGCTCCGTCCGCCGCCAGGCGGCGGGTGCCGACGAGCACCCAGCCGCCGGCGGGATGGGGGGAAAGTGCGCGGCGCTTGTCCTTGGCCAGGGCGGCGCAAATCTCCTTCAGCCAATCCGGCGCGGCCGCGGACTCCGCAACGGCCGCCAAGGCGGCCTGGCAGGCGGCTTTGGGATCGGCAGCCTCCGCTTCCGCATCCAACTGGCAGAGAGGCAGAAGATGAGTTGCGGCCTCCCCCCAAGTGTCGGCCAGGGCGGGATGCAGGCGGAGGATGGCGCGGCGGCGGGCGGAGAGCTGGACGCGCTCGGCGATGTCCGCCACCGGTTCCTGGCTGGCGGGATTCCAGCCGAACTCGTCGCAGCCACCATAGGCGGCGGGCGCCACCAGCAGGTCGCCGGGGCGGATGTCGGCGGCGGATGGCGCCAGCGCCGACTCCTCCGAACCGCGCCAGCGCAGCGCCGGGCGGAAGGTGGCCGACGGCTCAGCCGACTTGCCTTCGTCTTCGGCGACACCTTGCCCTTCCAGGTCGGCATCGGCGAAATCCGCCTTGGCGCCGCCGGCCAGCCAGGCGCGGGCCACGGAAAGGCGGAGGGAAAGCGTCTCGGCGGCGGTGGGCGGGCAGAGCGCGGTGGCGTCGGCCCAACGAGCCGGGTCATCGCCGAGGTCGGCGCGCCAGACGATCTGGACTTCCGGTTCGCCGCGTTGCGGGCCATGCAGGAAAATGGCGGGCTCGGGGGAGACGGCCGGCTCGGGGCTGGTCTGCGCCCACAAGTCGCAATAGGCCGGGAAGATGACGGGGGCACGGGTGGCCGGGGCCAGCAGCTTTGCCATGCCCTCGGCGGCTGGCAGGATGGCATCGAGGGCGGCGACGCCGAAATCAACTTGCGTCCGCCCGCCGCCGGCCAGCCACCGCCAAGTTTCGGCCAAGGCGGCGCCGTAAACCGGGTCGGCGGCCGGCTCGCCGGCCAGTTTTGCGGCATCTTCGCGGACGACAATGGCGGCGCGGGGTGGCGCCGGCCCGTTGCTTGGAGCAGCCGTGACAAGGATGCCCGGCAGCAGGCCGGCGGCAGCCGGGCGGCAACATTCGCCGAGGCGGTCGAGGCGGCCAAAGCGCTGGCGCAAGGCGTCAAGCGGCGCGCATTCGGTGACCAGCGCGTCGAAGTCGAAGTCGGCGCCGACCTCGATGCACTGGGTGGCGACGACCACCAGCGGGGGCGCGGTTGCGGAGTCCGCCCGGTTGCGGCCGGCGGCGAGGCGGGGCCGCCACTTCGCCAGGAGCGCGTCACGCCCGAAGGCGCGGGAACGGCCGGTGAGGAGGATGGCATCTTGGCCGGCGCCACGGCCATTCCCCTTCTTCAACAGCTCAAAGACGGCGCGGGCGGTGGCGACGCGGTTGGCGACGATGGCGACGGTCCGGCCCGGGGCGAGCATCGGCCTGGCGGCGGCCAGCAGTTCCTTGGCGAAGTCCGCATCTTTCTTGCCTTTGCCCGCGGCCAGCGCGGCGTTTTTGCCGGCGGCCAAGCGCTGGGCAAGGACGCCGTTTTGGCGATCGTCGGCATTCAGCCCGAACGGCGTTATGCCCGGTGGCGGGGTGGCGGTCATGGGGACGAAGGCAAAGGGCAGCTTCAGCGGTTGCGCGGCCATTTCCCGGTATTTGGCGATCCAGCCCAGCGTCTCCAGGAACGGCTGGCTGACATGGGCTTCGTCAAGGATCAGCAGGGAGTCGTTGGCCAGCAGCCCAGCATGGATGGGCCACATGAATGGGGAGAGGCCATAGCCGCGGAAGAGCAGGCGCGAGCCTACCTGGTCGACGGTGGAGAGCAGGATGGTTGGTTGGACGGGGGTGCGTGCCCAGCGTTCCTCGCGGTAGAGGCCACCGCGCAGGACGGCGACATGCACCGGCTCCTCCGGCTCGCCGCCGAGGGTGCGCAAGGCATCGGCGGTTTCCTTGAGGATGCCGCCTTGGGCCTCGGCCAGGGCATCGCGGATGCGTTCGGCGCGGCGGGCGGCGTCGTCCACGACCACCCGGCGGTCGACGATCAGGGCGATCCGCCGGGGCATGGTGCGCCGCTCGGGCGGCAGGTGGGCCTGGCAGGCGAGCGCGAACAGGGCGATGTCGAGGACGGCGGTCTTGCCGCTGGCGGTGGGGAGCGCAACCGGGCGCGTCCAGCCCGTTTCCAGGACTTCGCGGAGCAGGCGCGCCTGCCACGGGAAAGGGTTGTGGCCGTGGATGGCGGCAAAGAACTCGGCAAAGCGGTCTGGCGTCAGGTTCATGACGTCTTCTCCGGCGGTTTCGGGAGGGGTGACCGGTAAAGTTCAAGCTTTTTCCGCAGCGCCTCACGCAGCCGCGGTTTTTCGTGGGCGTGGAGCGACAGCAGTTTCTTGCCCGCCTGCTGGTAGAGCTTCTGCTTCTCCAGCATGCCGATGCGGTAGTCGAGCTGGTCCTCCATGCCCCAGTATTCGATGTAGAGGTCAAGTTCCGGAAGGTAGAAATCCGGGCGGATGGCATAGCCCTTGACGATGCGGAAACGGTTGTCGTAGCGGAAGGCGAGGCCGAGCGCCGCCAGCTCTTCGGCGATCAGCCGTTCGCCGTCGGACTGCACGACGGTGCCGGTGGCGGCCTGGATGGTCTTGTGCAGCTCCACCTGGGTCTCCCAATTGCGGCGGTCGAGGAAAACCTCGTCGAAGCAGTGGTCGCAGTAGCTGCGCTGGAACGCCTGCTGGGAGCGGGCGTATTCGTCGGCGGCCACCGGCTGCCCGCACTTCTGGCAAATGTGGACGGCCTGCTGGGCGGCGATGCGGAGCGCCTCGCGGATGGTCTTGCCGGCGGCGAGGACGCTGCGCTTCACATACTCCTTTTCGTCCGGCCGGCGATAGAGGTCGCGGAGATCGGGCAATGCGCCTTCCGCGGCGGCGCCGAACGCGCCCAGCGCCTTGGCGGTGTACTGGCGCACCTGCGGATGAGTGTCGTGCAGGAGCGGCAGGAGCGCGGCCACGGCCGCCGCGGCGGGGACGATCCCCGCCATTTTGCCGAGGGCGGATGCCGCCAGGCGGCGGACCAAGGCCGAATCCGACCCTGCCAGGGTGGCCAGTTCGGCAAAGGCGGCGGCGTCCGCGCTTTCCCCGAGGGCGGTGGCGCGGGCCGCAAGCTGGCGTTCGTTCGTGAGGTTCATGGCGGTGGCTTTTGTGGGAGGGATGTACTTGCTACGCGCCCAATGGCGCTACGCCGCGGCGGGCTGGGAACGGTGGCCGGAACCAGTCGGCACGACGCCGTGGCGGTCGCCCGCGGTTCATTCACCCTCCTTGGCCAATGGCTTGCACAGCCCATAGCCCCGGTACCGGCCAGCGCCGAGGAGCACGGGGCCCTCGACCGGCGCCGGGAAGTGCAGTTCGGCATGGACATGCCAGCGCCGGGCGCCATCTTTGCGGGGCAGCGGCACGAACTCACGGGCGGCCGGGGTGCCCGTGAGGCAGGACACCGGCAGGATGCGGATCTCGCTGGGCATTGGCAGGCCAATGCGGGCGCAGGCTTGGGCAATCTGCGTGGCGGCCCAGGCGTCGGGGTCGGCGTGCCGGCGCGGCGGCAGCCGGTCGAGCACGATGGGGGTGGCCGTCGCCCAGCGGACGGCGGCGGCGCACCAGCTTTCCGGGCGGAGCGTTTTGGCGCGCAACACGTCGTCCCGGTCGTCATAGGCCACCACCATCGTCCCGGCGGCGCCGCATTTGAGGCACAGCGAGTTGTCCGCCGGCTGCAAGGCGTGGGCCAAAGCCCCAAAACACGCGTCCTCGGCGGCGCGGGAGATGCCTCGGGGCAGGGCGATGGCCAGGCCGAGCAGGTGGCCGTCGGCATGTCCGTGGCCGACGTCCGCCAAGGGGAGATAGGCGGCGTGCGGGGTCTCGGCGGGAGTGCCATCGGCGGCGTGTCCGGAAAGGATGGCCTTGGCGATGACAGAGCCGGTGGCCTCGGCGGCGGCGATGAGCGTCTTGCGCAAGGCGTCAGCCAAATTGGGCACTTGGGCGCCGCCCAGGCCGAAGCGGCGTTCGCCGCCAATGCGGCGCAGGACAATCAGGCGCGGGTCGAAGAGGCTGTGCGGCGTTTGGGATTCGCCGGCCGGCTTGAGGTAGCCCTGCCAGCGGGCGGTAGGCGGGCGGTCGCCATCGGCGAACGCCGCGACGAGCTGGCCCAGCCGGCCGGGGCCAGGCACGCGCAGCTTGAGGTCGTGGCGGCGGGCCTCGGCGGGCGCGGGCAGATAGGACGGCGGCGGTGCGGACTCCGCAAGCCGCAGATGCACCAGTGAGGAGCTGTGGCCGATGCGGGTGACGGCGGCGCAGAGCGCGGCCAAGGCGGCGCGGTGGGGGGCGGGATCGGCGTCCGGCCAGACGAGGGCGCAGGTGCCATCGCCGACAAAGGTGGCGGGGAAACAACGCTCCTTGCGTGCCCGTTTCTCCGGCAAAAGCCCCCACTGCTTGTCCTCATAACTGCCCCGCGCCGGGCCTTCGGTATCATTGACCGGCACATAGACGATCGGCGCGGCGCATTCCTGCACCGCGTCTTCGGCGGGCACGGCCACGGTGGGCGGCGGCTGTTCGCAGAGCCATTCCAGGGCGACTTGCTGCGCCGGACTTTGGCCGGTCTCGCCCCAGGCGGCGGCCAACGCCTGGAAGACGCGGTCGGGGTGCGGCGGCCATTCGGCCGTTTGCCGGTCGGTCGGGTCGGTGGCCACCGCCCGGCCGGCAAGGTATTGCCAGGCAAGGGCAAGCATGGCTTATTCCCCCTCGTCGGGCGACTGCATGGCCAGGTTGCGGCTGCGGCGCACCAGCTCGGCCAGGCCGGCGCTGGGGGTGAGCGTCAGCGGCTTCTCCAGCCAGGGCAGCCCGGCGCTTTTCGCGGCGGCGACGGCTTCCTTCAGCAAGCCGCAGGCCACTTCGCCGGTGAGGGTGAAGGCTTCGGTGGTGCCGTCGGCCTTGACGATTTCCCAGCCGCCCTGCCCCGGCTCGGGCACCAGGCAGCAGCGGGAGCGCAGGTCACAGCCGTCTTCGATGGCGAGCGCGGCGGCGCACAGCCCAAGGGCGGCCAAGGCGGTGCGGGCGGCGAGGTCGGCCGCCGCCGGCTTTGCGGAGTCCGCAGCCCCGGCCCCGGCGACCGGGAAATGCAGCCGGCGCAGGGCGGGCAGCGAGAGGACGACGGTCTGGCGGGCATATTCGAGCGTGACGCCGCCGTGGCCATCCTCAAGCGTCGGAGTGACGTTGCCATGATTGGCCTCACTTGGCTTGCCCTCCTTGCCGAGCTTCGCCGCTTTGCCCGTATCCTTCTTGGCCTCGTCTTCGGCCAACGTCCACCCCCCGTCGGCCGTGGCATAAAGCGGCCCCGCGCCAAGCAGGATTTGCAGCGGATCGATGCGGGAGCTGGTCTTGACGCCAGGGACGGCATCCACGCCAACCAGTTCGCTGACCATGGCCCGTTGGAACTTGATCCCCAGGCCGCCCTTGGGGCCGGTGGAATTCCACATGCCGAAAACCAGCGCGGTCGGGCAAAGGCGGAACAGTTCGGTGCCATTCTGGGCGGTGGCGTCGGTGAACGCCTTCCCCTCGTCCGTGTCACGGAACTTCTTCCCGCCCAGCACGCTGTCCCGCAGGATGGCGTCGGCAATGCGGTGGGGGGCTTCGAGGCTGGTGATGACGCCGACTTCGGGGATGGCTTTGGTGAAGTCCACTTCGACGATCGGCAGCGGGATTTTCCCGGCCCGGGCCGCCGCGAGCAGGGCCAGCTCCATGCGGTTGGCCTGGGACTGGACGCTGTCGAGCAGGACGCAGGGCTTCTTCTGCCCAGCGATCAGGCGATCCTCGGTCGCGTACTTGCCACCTTTGTAGGTGGGCGGGAACACCTTGTCGCCCGCGCCGCCGGCAGGCTGAAGACGGGCAATGCGCCGGATGGCGACGGCATCCCGGACATAGTTCTGCAAGCTCTGGAGATTCATGGCGCTGCTGGCTTCACTCATGGTTCGACTCCTCATGGTTTCTGGACGCGTGGCTTTCCCGAAATCGCCATTTCCATCCCCGCCTTCGTGGCGCCTGCCTGGTCAATGTAGTGGCGGTGGCAATCCGCTTCAACCCCATGAATTGGTTGCGGCTACAAAGTTGCCCCGGGCCGGTCGGCAACCGCCCCGGCGGGGCGCGGTTCTGCTTTCACACCTGCACCATGGCCCCGGTGGGGGGACAAAATCTGTCCGGGCAACGGCCGGGGGCGACTTTTTTTTGGGGGGGGGCCGGAGGTCACTCCTCGGCGGCGGCGCCGGCGGAGGGGGGGGCGGCGGCGAGCTGGCGTTCGTCCCAGTCCAGGAGGGCGCGGAACTGGCCAGGGGTCAGGTTGATCTGGTCGCGGAAGACGCGGACCAGGTGGCTCTGGTCGGCAAAGCCGCATTCGCGGGCGACGGCGTGCAGGGGCTGGTCGGTGCTGGCCAGGAGCTGCTTGGCGTGGTCCAGGCGGCGGCTGATGAGGCGTTGGTGGAAGGTGCCGCCGCCGTGCCGGCGCAGGGCGGCGACGAGGGTGGGGACGCTGGCCCCGAGGGCCTGGGCGGCGGCGCGGAGGGTGGCCTTCCCCTGGAAATGGCCGGCCAGCCAGTCGTCGGCCCGCTGGGCCAGGGGGATGCGCGGCGGCGGGGGTTCGGCCAGTTGGCGGCCGGCGGCCGGGATTCGGGCCAAGGCGGCTTCGACCTGGCGGGCCGCCCAGGCGCAAAGGTCGGCCGGTTCCGCGCCGCGTTCCAGCTCGCGCCAGGCGGTTTGCAGGCGGAGGGCGGCGGCGGCGAGGGGCGGGGGGCGGGCGGCCGGCGGCGGGGCGAGGAGGGCCTGGTGTTCCAGGATGGCCGAGAGCAGGGCCAGGGCGAGGTGGAAGCGGTGGGGGGCGGAGGCGTGGGCGAGGAGGCAATGGCAGAGATATTCGTCGAGCCGGAGCATGGCGCCCTCGCGCGAGCCGGCGGCGACGGCGGCGGCGAGGTCGGCCAGGATCCCCCAGGCCACCCGGCCGGCGCCGCTGGCGGCCACCCCCGCCCCCGCGGCCAACTCGACCCCGCCGCGGCGGTGCATCAGTTCGGCGATGCGCCGCTGCTGCAAATAGCTTTCATGGCGCTGCCGGAGAAGCGCCGGGTCATGGAGGCCATGGGCGGCCAGCGCCTCCTCGACGAAGCTGGCGTGGCCACGCATCGCCGCCGCGGCCAGCCGTTGCAGCCGCGGCAATTCCTGGCAGAGCCGCTCCCGCGGCCCCGCCGCCGGCAGGCCGGCGCGGACGAAGGCCTCCTCCTCCTCGGCATTTTCCTGGTAGAGGTAGCCGCCGAACTCGACCGCCCCCGCCAGCTTGCCGCGGCTCCAGAGGGGAGCAACGAAGCTGTTGAGCCCCAGCCAGCAGCGGAAGAAATAGGGCTCGCCGATCCGGGAGGCCTCGTAGGCGGCGGCGCGGATGGCCTGGGCACAGTGGCTGGCCAGCGCCGCGTCGCCGAGGCAGAGGCGGCAGAGGGGGCAGAAGCGGGGGCCGACCTCCGGCCGGTCCGGGTGGGCGAACCAGAGCAGGCAGACGCCCTGGGGGAGATGCCGGGCGCAGTCCGCCAGGAAGGGGCGGTGCCGCCGGCTTGAGTTCTGCCGCTGTTCCATCTTGCCTCTCCTCCGTTCCGCGGCCGCCTGCCGTGGGGTAGTGGCCGGCAGAAAGCATCACTTTCTCCAACCACTATATCACAATCTTCTATAAAACCCGCTTTGCCACCCCTATGTTCCTTGGCATCGAACGACACCCGCCAGCGCGGCGAGCCGGGGCCTGGCCCCCGGTGCCGGGGCGGGGCGGCGGACGCCGAGGCCGAGAGCGAGAATGGAGACGAGGAATGCCGAATTCACAGGACACGCGCTACCGGGTCGAGGTCAGCCCGCCGAAGCACGGGGCGGAGACGCTCACGGCGCGGCTGGAGCGCTTTGCCGCCCGCTACCGCCAGGTGATCGCCGCCGGCCACGCGGTGTGCATCACGGACAACGCCATGGGGCACCTCTGCTTCCAGGGGCATGAGCTGATCCGGGAGCTGGGGCTGCCGGTGCCGCCGGGGCAGGTGATGATCCACCTCAACACCTTCCACACGCTGGCGGACCTGCACTGGATCCTGGACGGCTGCGCGGAGCTGGGAGTCACTGAGCTGCTGGTGGTCTCCGGCGACGGTGCGGCGCGGCTGCCCAAGCTGGCGCCGGCGGAGGTGGGGGGCGCCGGGGCGTCGGTCACCTCGGTGGAGCTGCTGGCCTACATCCGGCGGCACTATGGGCGGCAGTTCCGCCTGGGCGCGGCCTTCAACCCCTACGAGCCGGCCGAGCACGAGCTGGAGAAGCTGCGGCGGAAGGTGGCGGCGGGGGCCGACTTCATCATCACCCAGCCGATCACCCGGGCGAACCCGCTGGTCGGGCAGATCAAGGGGGAGCTGAAGATTCCGGTGATCCTCGAGGCCTGGATGTCGCCCAAGCTGAGCCTGCTCTCCGACTGCATCGGCTACGACCTGGGCGACGCCAGCGCCTTCGACCCCCTGGCCTGCCTGGCGGAGCTGCACCGGAGCTATCCGGGCAGCGGCTTCTACCTGGCGCTGCTTGACTTCAAGACCCAATTCGACCGCTTGCCGGCGGGAGGCGCAGCATGAAGATCGTCGTGTGCATCAAGCAAGTCCCCGGCGTCTCCGCCGTGAGCCTTGACCCGGAGACCAAGCGGCTGGTCCGCGAAGGGGTCAAGTCCATCCTGAACCCCTTCGACCTCCACGCGCTGGAAGCGGGGGTGCGGCTCAAGGAGCGGCATGGCGGCGAGCTGGTGGCCATCAGCATGGGGCCGCCCAAGGCGGAGCAGGCGCTGCGGGAGGCGCTGGCCCTGGGCGCCGACCAGGCGGTGCTGCTCTGCGACAAGCGCTTCGCCGGCTCCGACACCTGGGCCACCAGCTACGTGCTGGCGCGGGCCATCGCCACCCTGGGCAACGTCGGCCTGGTCATCTGCGGCAAGCAGGCGATTGACGGCGACACCGCCCAGGTCGGGCCCGGCATCGCCGCGCACCTTGGCTGGCCCCAGGCCACCGGCGTCACCGCCCTCGAGGTCGCGGCCGATGACGGCAGCCTGGCGGTCACCCGGCAACAGGATGGCGGCCACGACCGGCTGCGCCTGCCGCCGCCCGCCGTCCTCGCCGTGTTCAAGGAACTCAACCAGCCGCGGGTGCCGCGGCTGTCCGGCTGGCTTGCGGCCGAGCGCGCCCCGGTGCCGGTCTGGAATGCCGAGGCCATCGGCGCCGACCCGGCGCTGGTCGGGCTGAACGCCTCGCCGACCCGGGTCGTCCGCACCGGGCCGCCGCCGCCCCGGAACAAGGACAGCCGGCGCATCGAAACCACCCCGGCCGCCGCCGCCGCGCAGTTGTTCCACGAGCTGCGGCGCATCGCGGCCATTTGAAAGCCTTCGGAGGCCAAGCGCCCATGAAAGTTGATCCGCATTCCAATCCCCGCCAGTCCCACCAGGGCATCTGGATCCTCGCCGAAGCGCACCAGGGGCGGCTCCTCGACGTCTCGCTCGAGCTGCTGGGCAGCGCGGCCCGGCTGGCGGCGCAACGGCCGCAGCCGGTCTGGGCCGTCCTCTTCGGCCACGGCGTCGAGCCGCTCATCCCCACCCTCTGGGAGCACGGCGCCGACACCGTGCTGGCGGTGGACGACCCGGCGCTGGGCTGGTTCAACGACGAAGAGCAGGCGGCCCTCCTCGGCCGGCTGCTCCGCCAGCACCGGCCGGAAATCCTGCTGGCCGGCGCCAGCGCCGTCGGCCGGGCCCTGGCCCCCAGGGTCGCCGTGGCCGAGTCCTGCGGCCTCACCGCCGACTGCACCGGGCTGGAGATCGACCCGGCCAGCGGCGCCCTGCTCCAGACGCGCCCCGCCTTTGGCGGCAGCCTCATGGCCACGATCCGCTCCGACGCCTTCCTGCCGCAGATGGCCACGGTCCGCCCCGGCGTCATGAAGCGGCTCGACCCCGTGCCGGGGCGCCGCGGCGGCCTCGTCCGCGAAAGCCTGCGCCCCGAGGAGCGCCGGGGCCTCAAGCAGCTCCTCGAATGGCTGCCCAGCAGCGGCGGCGAGGAAGGCTTCGGCAACGCCTCCTTCATCATCACCGGCGGCCGCGGGATGCGCGGGGCGGAAGGCTTCGAGCTGCTGCGCCGCTTCGCCGCCAAGGTCGGCGGGGCCGTCGGCGCCACCCGCGCCGCCGTCGATGCCGGCTGGGCGCCCTACGCCATCCAGATTGGCCAGACCGGCCGCACCGTCCAGCCCCGCATCTACCTCGCCTGCGGCGTCTCCGGGCAAATCCAGCACCTGGTCGGCATGCAGGGCAGCGACCTGATCATCGCCATCAACCCCGACCCGGCCGCGCCGATCATGGCCATGGCCGACATCGCCATCGTCGGCGACGCCTTCGCCATCCTCCCCGAACTGATCGCCCTCATCCAACCCTGACCCATCTCGCAGCAAAAGCAGAAGACAAGAACTCCAAGGAAGGACTCCACCATGAGCATCCCCGGCCTCACCATCATCGGCGAACGGATCAACCCCGGCTTCCGCAGCTCCCTCGCCCTCTTCGAGAAGAGCGACCTCGACGGCATCCGCGCCCTTGCCGTCGAGCAGGTGCAGAAAGGCGCCCGCTACCTCAACGTCAACATCGGCAACCGCGCCCTGACCGACCACGCCTTCATGAAGGCCGTCATCACCAACATCCAGGATGCCGTCGCCGTCCCCCTCTCCTTCGACTTCCCCAACGTCGAAGTCCAGAAAGTCTGCCTCGAGACCTATGACGAACGCAAGGCCGGCGGCCAGAAGCCGATCATCAACTCCATCAGCGAACTCCGCTGGGAAATGACCAGCCTCCTCGAAATCCGCCCCTGCAAGATCCTGCTCATGGCCTCCGAACGCGAACTCAACGGCGAAAAGGTCGCCAACAAGAGCGCCGCCGACGTCTTCGAGACCGCCCGCCGCATGGTCGGACGGCTGCTCGAAGGCAAGCATGGGCTGACCCTCGACGACCTCTTCATCGACGTCTCCGTCGGCCCCGTCGCCGTGGACATGGAAGGACTGACCCGGATGGCGATCCAGGCGATCCGCCAGATCGGCGCCGCCCCGGAACTCAAAGGCATCCACATGTCCGTCGGCCTCTCCAACATCTCGATCATGGTCCCCGCCAAGGCGCTGGACGGCAGCCCGCTCAAGCTCCAGCTCGAATCCGCCTTCCTCACCAACACTGTCCCCTACGGCCTCGACACCATCATCGGCACCGCCGGCCGCGACTACCAGCTTCTCGCCCCCGACAACTTCGTCCTCCGCGGCTTCAACGAGGCCATGGCCCTCGAGGAGATCGAGTCCGTCATGCGCATCCAGGCCCTCTACCAGGCCGAGTGACCCGCAACCACCCTCCGGAGACCCGACCCAGCATGAGCCAGCTCCTCCGCATTGACGCCGACGCCCATTTCGACGGCCAGCAACTCCACCCCCGCCCCGCCGCCATCCTCGTCGCCGACGGCCACTACCAGGCCATCCTCGACAACTTCCAGGGCGACGCCGACCCGCGCCTGCCCGCCCCCTTCCGCGAACCCGGCGTCAACCGCCGCCGCGAACGCTTCCTCATGCCCGCCCTCGCCGAAGCCCATGCCCATCTCTTCCTCGATGGCGACGAGCTGGACGCCGCCCGCCGCGCCGCCCACCTCAAGGCCCCCCGCGACCAGCTCCTCGAAACCGGCCGCCGCAACCTCCACCGCTACCGCGACCGCGGCATCCACCTGATCCGCGACGCCGGCGACACCCACGGCATCAACCTCCAGCTCCGCGCCGCCGCCCGCGCCGCCGGCATCACCCTCCTCGCCGCTGGCCACGGCATCCGCCGCAAGGGGCGCTACGGCGGCTTCTTCGCCCGCGAGGCCGACCCCGCCGCCACCGCCGACCCCGCAACCCTCGTCCGCGACCTCGCCGCCGCCGGCGCCGACACCATCAAGATCGTCCTCACCGGCATCATTGACTTCGAGAACGGCACCGTCAAGGGGGAGCCACAGTTCAGCGTCGCCGAAACCCGCGCCATCGTCGCCGCCGCCCAGGACTGCGGACTCCGCACCTTCGCCCATTGCAGCGGCCGCGAGGGGCTGGAAGTCGCCGTCGCCGCCGGCGTCGCCGGGATCGAGCACGGCTTCTTCATGACCGGCGAAATCCTGGAACAGATGGCCGCCGGCGGCATTGCCTGGACGCCGACCTTCCTGCCGGTCCACTTCCAATGGGCGCAGCCCCAGCATTGCGGCTGGAGCCCCACCGCCGTCGCCCGCCTCCGGGAAATCCTCGACAACCACGAGCGGATGCTCCGCCGCGCCCACGAGCTCGGCGTCCCCATCCTCGCCGGCTCCGACGCCGGCAGCTACGGCGTCCCCCACGCCGACGGCCTGCTGACCGAACTGGGGCTGATGCGCCAGGCCGGCCTGCCGCTGGCGGCCGTGCTCCACGCCGCCACCGTGGCGCCCCGCGCCCAGTTTGGCCTGCCCAGCCCCGCCATCCGCCCGGGAAACGTCGCCGACTTCATCACCGCCGACGCCACCCCCGCCCTCGCCGGGCTAACCCCCGCCGCGGCCGCCTGAGCTGCCCCTAGCCGAAGCGGCGGGCGGCCAGGGCCGGCAGCCGCCGGCGGACTGCCGCCAGCCGGGCGCGTTCGAGGGTGGCGCCGAAGCAGCCCTCCGCCGCGCCCGGCGCCGCCAGGACGGCCTCTCCCCACGGATCCAGGAGCAGGGAATGGCCGAAGCAGGCGAAGCCGGTCTCCGGATTGGTGCCGCACAAGCCGGCGGCGGCGACGTAGCACTGGTTCTCGATGGCCCGCGCCTGGAGCAGCGGCCGCCAATGGGCGTGGCCGGTCTCGCGGGCGAAGGCCGCCGGGCAGAGCCAGAGGTCCGCCGGCGGCTGGAGGGCCCGGAACAGCTCGGGGAAGCGCAGGTCGAAGCAGATCGCGAGGCCGATCCGCCAGCCGTGGAGGGTGAAGACGCCGCCGGGGCGGTCGCCGGGGCGGTAGAGCCGGCTCTCGTCGCTGCCACCGGCCTGGTCTGGATCCAAACGGAAGAGGTGCGCCTTGTCGTAGCGTGCCAGCAGCGTGCCGTCGGGGGCGACCGCCAGCGCGGCCTGGCAAAGCCGGCCAGCCGTTGCGGAGTCCGCAACAACTGCCGCCGGCACCGGCACGCCGCCGGCGACGAGCACGCCCCCAGCCACCTGGGCCAGCGGCGCCAGGAACGCCGCCCACTCCGCCGCCGGCCGCGCCGCCCGCCGGATATCCGCCTCGGCGCCGAAGCACAGGGCGTTCTCCGGCAGCAGGGTCAGCGCCGCCGGTTGTTGCGGACTCCGCAACAGCAGCTCCCGCAGGTGATCCCGGTTCGCCGCCGGCTCGCTGCCCGCCGCGCACTGGCAGAGCCGCACCGCCAAAACCGGCGCTGGCGCCGGCGCTTCCCCGGCCGCCGCGCTCATTCCGCTCCTTCTTCGCACTCGCGCAGGCGGGCGAGGTTTGCGCGGTCCTCGCGGAGTTCGGGATCGTCCTCGTCCTTGGGCGTCTCGAGGATGCCGGGGATGCCGCGGAAGGCCGGCTCGCGGAGGACAGAGCGGAAGCCGTCAAGCCCGATGCAGCCCTGGCCGATGTGCTCGTGCCGGTCCACCTTGCTGGCCAGCGGCTTCTTGCTGTCGTTGAGGTGGAGCAGCAGCAGCCGGCCGAGGCCGATCTCGCGGTCGAACTCGGCGGCCAGGGCGGCGGCGGCGGCCGGGGTGCGCAGCTCGTAGCCGGCGGCGAAGGCATGGCAGGTGTCGAGGCAGACGCCGAGGCGCGGGCCGGCGCCGGCCAGGCGGATCATCGCCGCGATCTCCGCAAAGCTCGTGCCAAGCGTCGCCCCCTGTCCGGCGGTGTTCTCCAGGGCGAGCTTGCAGGCGCACTCCGCCGTCGCCGCCAGCACCTGTTTCAGCCCGTCCGCGACCCGTTCAATGCCGGCCTCGCGGCTGTCCTCCTTGGGCGAGCCCGGATGCAGCACCAGGCAGGCGCAGCCGAGCAGCTCGGCGCGGCGCAGCTCGTGGGCCAGGGATTCGATTGACTTCTGGCGCGACTCGGGGCTGCCCGAGGCGAGATTGATCAGGTAGCTGTCGTGGGCGCAGAGGAAGCGCAGCTTCGCCTTGGCCACCGCGGCGCGGAAAGCCTCGGCCGCCGCCGCCGGGATCGGTGCCGCCTGCCAGCGCAACTGGCTCTTAGTGAAGATCTGCACGGCGTCGGCGCCGGCCACCATGGCTTGCTGGACGGCGGTGGTGAAGCCGCCGCGGATCGACAGGTGCGCCCCGAGCGGGCGCGGCAGCAGGTAGGGGGAATGGTGGGCGGTCATTGCGGGCTCCCGTTTCCTTCCGGCGCGGCCCGGCGCCCCCGCCGGCGCGGCGCTCCGGAACGGAAGTCTACCCCCCGGCCGGGCGATTGCAAGGGGCGCGGCCGCAACGATGCCTGTCCCCAAGCACACCCAAGCACGCTCTCCGTGAACTCCGTGCCCTCCGTGCGAACCTCTGCCCAGGAATGGCGGATTTGCCTGTCCCCTCGCGCCCCGTGCGAACCTCTGCCCAGGAATGGCGGATTTGCCTGTCCCCTCGCGCCGCGAGAAAAGTCGGCGGACGGAAAGTCCGCTCCGCGGGGGGACAGGCAAGTTTCAAGCGCGGGCCTGGAGCCCGCTGGCTCTGGGGCGGTTCGGTTCAGCGGGGGTGGGTGCCGCTGCCGGGGACGGGGGGCGGCAGCCGCTTGCAGCGTTTGGCGAGCGGCGGCCGATCCAGCTCCGGGGCGAGCGCCTCGTAGAGCCGGGTGAGGGCGGCGCGGGCTGTTTCGGCCCGGAGCTGTTCCAGCCCCTGCTTGTAGAAGAGGCGCGCCTTGGTGCGGTCGTGAAGCCGCTCCACGGCGATGCGGACGCGGGCGACATGCGGCTCCGCTTCGTCCGGGTATTGCGCAGCCAGTTCGGCATAGCGCGCCAGCGCCTCCGGGAAACGCCCGGCCTTCTCCAGGGCGCGCACGGCGCTGTAGCGTGGCGGGATGCGGTCGAAGCGGCGATTGGGATGGATCAGCGCCTCGATGGCCGCCCAGTAGCCGGCCGCGAACCAGCCGGCAATCACCGGCCCGGCCAGGACGCCGCCGGCAATGATGAGCGCCAGCGCCAGCAGTCCGGAGCCGGCGACGCCGCCGACGCCGCCGGCAGCCGGAAGGCCGAAGAGGAGCGCGCCGCCGCCGAGCAGGAGGGCAAGCCCCGCGCCCAGCCGGAGGTGCCGGGCCAACCGCGGGATGCTGTCCAACTCCATGGGTTAACCTCGCACTGGTTGCGGAGCGGGGGGGGCGGCCTCAGCCGACGCCGGCGCCGGGGGGGAAACCATCCTCGACGGTGACCAGGCGCAGCGTCTTGCCGGCCTTGGCGGCCAGCAGCATCCCCTGCGACTCGACGCCGCGCAGCACGGCCGGCTTGAGGTTGGCGACGACCACGACGGTCTTCCCCACCATCTGTTCCGGGGTGTAGAATTGGGCGATGCCGGCGACGATCTGGCGCTTTTCCGTGCCGAGGGCGACCTGGAGCTTGAGCAGCCGGTCCGAGTCCGGCACCGGTTCGGCGGCAAGGACGGTGGCGGTCTTGAGGGCGACCTTGGCGAAGTCGGCGATCTCGATCAGGCCAGGGGCGGCCGGCGGCGCGGCGTCCTTCCGTTTTTCCGGCTTGCCGGGTTCTGCCGGCGCCTTCCCTTCGGGCTTGGCCACCTCGATGCGGGGGAAGAGCGGGGGGATGTCGAGCAGCGGCGCGCCGACGGGCAGGCTGGCGTCCGCCGCCGCCGGCACCAGGCCCGCTTCCGGGATGCCGAGGGCACGGCGGAGTTCGGCCATCTTGCCGGGCATGACCGGGTAGAGCAGGGCCGAGACGGTGCAGAGGCACTGGGCGGCGGCGTAGAGCACGCGCCGCAGCTCGTCCGTCTTCCCCTCCTTCGCCAGGATCCAGGGTGCCTGCTGGTCGAAGTAGCGGTTGCCCGCGCGCACCGCCGCCAGGACTTCGGCGAGGCCGCGTTCGAGCTGCATCCCGTGAAGGTGTTCCCGCATCTTGGCGACGGCGTTGGCGCCGGCCGCCGCCAGCGGCTGCTCCGCCGCGCCCGGCGCCGGGGCGGCGGCGAAGCGCCCGCCGAGGAAGCGGTGGGCCATCTTGAGGACGCGGCTGGCGAGGTTGCCGAGGTCGTTGGCGAGGTCGGAGTTGTAGCGGCCGATGAACGCCTCCTCGGTGAAGCTGGCGTCCTGGCCGAGGGACATTTCGGCGAGGAGGAAATAGCGGAAGGGATCGACCCCGTAGCGTTCGCACATCTCCATGGGGTTCACCACGTTGCCGAGGCTCTTGCTCATCTTGTCGCGCCCGACCAGCCACCAGCCATGGGCGAAGATGGCGCGCGGCAGTTCGATCCCGATGGCCTTGAGCATGATCGGCCAGTAGACGGTGTGGGTGGTGAGGATGTCCTTGCCGATCAGGTGGCAGGAGGCCGGCCACCACTTGGCGAAGGCCGCCGGATCCGAGCCGTAGCCGACCGCGCTGATGTAGTTGATCAGGGCGTCGAACCAGACGTAGCAGACGTAGCCGGGGTCGAAGGGCAGCTCGATGCCCCAGGCCAGGCGCGCCTTCGGCCGGCTGATGCAGAGGTCATTGAGCGGCTGGCTGCGCAGGAAGCCGAGCGTCTCCTGCCGCCGGTGGGGGGGCTGGATGAACTCCGGATGCGCCGTGATGTGGTCGAGCAGCCACTGCTGGTGCCGCCCCATGCGGAAGAAGTAGCTCTTCTCCACCAGCTTCTGCACCGGGCGTTTGCACTCGGGGCAGCCGCCGCCCGGGGCCAGGTCCTTCCCGGTGAAGAAGCGTTCGCAGGGGACGCAGTACCAGCCCTCGTAGTCGGCGGCGTAGATTTCGCCGCGGTCCCACAGCTCCTGGAGGATTTGGCGCACGACCCGCTTATGCCGCTCCTCGGTGGTGCGGATGAAGCCGTCATGGGTGATTTCCAGCCGCTTCCAGAGGTCGAGGAAGCGGACCACGGTGCGGTCGCACTGCTCCTGGGGGGTGACGCCGTTCCTGGCGGCGGCCTCCTGCACCTTCTGGCCATGCTCGTCGGTGCCGGTGAGGAAATAGGTGGGGATGCCGAGCAGGCGGTGGTAGCGCGCCAGCACGTCGGCCAGGATCGTGGTGTAGGCATGGCCGATGTGCGGCTGGTCGTTGACGTAGTAGATCGGGGTGGTGACGTAGAAGTGCGGCATGGGCAGGGGAACCTGGACGATGGCTGGAGGGCTTTACTGGTTCTGGCATCCGACCTCGCGCTCGCGGAAGAGCACGGCGGCGAGGATGGTGAAGAGCAGCAGGCAGAGGGTGGTGTAGAGGGCGCCCCAGCCGACGTAGCTCCAGGGGATGGCCCGGTCGGCGGCGAGGGCGTCGGCCATCCAGAACAACTGCCAGTTGGGCACCAGGTTGTAGGCGAGGAAGGCGAAGGGGTTGCTCCCCGCGAAGCGGCCGAAGAGGTAGTCCGAGACGAGCCCGAGCAGGAAGATGCAGCCGCAGACCACCAGGTTGGGCACCATGTCGAGCCTGGTCGAGAGCGCCGTGGCCAGCGCCCCCAGCGCCAGGGTGCTGAACCCGATCAGCGCCAGGGCCGGCGCCAGCCCCCAGCGCAGCCGTTCGACCCCGGCCTGGGGCGGGATCGCCGCCACCACCAGGGTTGCCAGCGGCACCAGGACCAGCAGCCCGACGGTGGCGGCCATGGGGAAGGAGCGGCGGGTGAAGTAGTTGTTGAGGCCGCCGGCGGCGCAGCCGAGGGCGAGGGCGCCGAAGTAGAGGGCGATCGCCGTGTTGTCCAGGGCGAACTGGTCGCGGGCGACGCGCACGGCCACCAGGGTGCCGAGGCCGGCGAGGCCGGCGAACAGGGCCAGGGCCGCGAGGATCCCGAGGATCTTGGCGGCGAGGAAAGCCTGGCGGTTGACCGGCTTGGAGAGCACCATCAGCACCGTGCCGTTCGCGATCTCCCGGGAGACGGTGTTGTTGGCGCAGAGCACGGCCATGCCCCAGCCGAAGAGCATCATGGTCGCCAGGGCGCTGTCCACCACCAGCTTGACCTGTTCGCGGAAGACGAACAGGGTCAGGGTCGGGAAGAAGCCGATCATCACCAGGGCGGTGAGCAGGAGCAGGAAGTAGATCGGCTGCCGCAGCGTTTCGCGGAAGGTGTTGAGCGCGATGGGGATCACGGTCACTTCGGGCCGGGCGGATTGGGGTCGAGGACCTCCACCGTGCCGGTCGCCGGCTTGAGGGGCGGCAAGGGGGGCAGCGCCGGGGCGGCGCCGGCGCCGGCGGCCGGCGGCGGCGGTTCGGGCAACGCCAGCTTGGCCTCCAGCTCGGCGAAGGGGCCGTTGAAGCGGGCCGGCAGCTTGGGCCGGGCCAGCCCCTGGGCCAGGGCCTCGGCGTTCTGGCGCCAGTCGTCGCCGCGGATCACCAGGGTCGGATACTGGTTCGCCAGCGCCGTGGCGGCGGCTTCCGGGAAATAATAGGAGTCGCCCATCAGGATGACCCGCCGCGGGGCGATCACCTGCACCAATTCGGCGATCTGCGCATCGGTCGCCTGGAAGGCGCTGAAGTCGGGCAGCATCACGTAGGCCTCCTCGCCGCCGCCGGGGGCAGGGGAAAGCATGAGGAAGGACTGCTTCGTCTCGCGCTGGGCCATTTCCGCGAGCAGCCGGGGCTGGGCGAGATTGCCGCAGACCACCAAGGTCTCGACGCGCCGGGGCGCAAACCAGTCGAGCGGATTCCAGCTCGCGGCCGCCGCCGGCCAGCCGGCCAGCGCCACCAGCGCCACCATTGCCATCGGCATCCAGCGTTTCGCCTGCTTCATGGGAAAGTCTCCTCGGCGCCCCGGCGGCGCGCGCATGGGGGATTGGGGGGAAGTCGCCGCAACCATCGCGGACGCGATCCAAAGCTGGTACTATACCCGTTCCCGCCCCGCTTTGCACCAGCCGCCTACGGGTCCCTACGGGTTGCGGATGTCACCCGCGCCGACAATGCCGCCCTGGGCCCGCAACGCCGCCTGCAACTGGGCAACTTCCAGCCGCCGCGGCGCCACCCCCGCCTGGAGCGACAGTGCCGCCGCCGTGCCCGCCGCCTCGCCTTGGGCCAGGCATTGCACCATCACCCGCAACGACCCCAGAGCCAGGTGCGTGCAGCTCGCGCAGCGCCCCGCCACCAGCAGGTTCTCCACTCCCCGCGGCAGCAACATGCGGTAGGGCATCTGGTACTTGAAGCCCCGGGGCGGCCGCCAGACCGTCGGATCCATCCCCGGCCCGTCAATCCGGTGGATGTCAACGAAGAAGGAGCCGTAGCCAATGCTGTCGGGGAACTCGGCCTGCCCCTTGACATCCTCGGCCGTCATCACGTAGTCGCCCAGGATCCGCCGGCTCTCGCGGATGCCGATCGTGTTCGGGGTCGAGACCAGGTAGCAGCCCTCCATCCCCGGCACGTACTTGCGGAAGACGGCCACGCTCTCATGGCACTGCTCGCGCGCCTCCAGCGTCGCCGCGGTCAGCTCCGCCGCCTTCGTGCTGTCCACGTGGATGACATGGGTGAAGTTGACTCCGACCTGGTCGGGGCGCGTCGGCGTGTGCCAGAACCCCATGATCGTCTTCTGGAAGGGGCGCATGTCACCCTTGGCGATCGCCGCCTCCCAGACCTCCGGCATCGCATAGCTCGTGCGCCATTTCTCGACCTTCCCCCATTCGACCCCGCCAATGGTGAACATCAACGTCACCGGCTGGCAACGCCCGTCCGACTCCCGCCCCATCTCCCAGGCACAGCCGGCATGGTGCGCCACGTCGCCGTCGCCGGTGCAGTCGATCACCCGCTTCGCCCGCACCAGCTCGCGCCCGCTCTTGCTCTGGACCACCGCGCCGGTGACCACGCCGTCCTCGACCAGCGTGTCGCTGAAGAAGCTGTGGTAGAGCAGCTTCAGCCCGGCGGCCCGCGCCTGGCGCTCCAGGACCAGCTTCAGCCCCTCGCACTCGAACCAGACCCCGTGCGAATTGCGCCAGCCCCAGCCCTCCGCCACCAGCGCGGCGGCGATCTCGTCGGCGATGCCGCCCACGATCTGCCGCCCAGTCCCCTGCTCGTCATACTTGGAGATATGCCCATGCCCGCCAGCGGTGGCGACGCCGCCCAGGCAGTTGAACTGCTCCACCACCAGCGTCGCCGCCCCGTGCCGCGCCGCCGCCAGCGCCGCCCCCACCCCCGCCGGCCCGCCGCCGACCACCAGCACATCCACCGTTGCCGCCACCGGCAACCGCCGGGCTTCGTCCTTGGAAACCATCGCGTCACCTCGCTTGCACCAAACCTTGACCTTGAAACAACCTCCCGCCAACACCCCTGAATCTACCACCGCCGAAACCGCCGCGTTAATCCGCCCCGGCCCAGTCTTTGGCCTGGAACGGACAACTCCAGCCTTTCCGCACCCCGCCGCGCCACCACGTTGCCCGCCGGCCACGGCAGGCTATACTTGAAAAAGCATGCCCCGACGCATCCTCAACGCCCCCCTCTGGCCCACCGACGACCCGGAAACTGGCTCGATCCTGGAACGGCTCCTGCTCCTCCTGGAAGCGGGCGGCCCCTGGCGGGCCAGCTTCAGCGACCTGGCCGGACTCGGGCTGGAAATGCCCGACCTGGAGGCGCCCTCCCGCCTCCACCTCCACTCCTGCCCCTTCTGCACGGCGGTCAAGACGGCGGCCGCCGCGGGACTGCGCGCCTGCGCGGCCAACAAGGCGGCGGTGAACTGGCTCGTGCTGCGCCGGCAACGGCCGCTCGCCGGCCTCTGCGGCGCGGGGCTGACCGAGCTGCTGGAGCCGGTCCGCTGCGAAGGCCGCATCGTCGGCATCCTCTACTATGGCGGCGTGGTCGGGCGCGAGACGGAAGCCGCCGCCCGCCGCCGCCTGGAACAGCTCTGCCACCGCCACGGCCTCCCCCTGGAACCGCTGCGCCAACAGTTCCATGCCGTGCCCCGCGTCAGCGCCGCCGAAATCGAGGCCGCCCGCCGGCGGCTGCGGCTGGCCGCCGAACTGCTCGCCGGCGTCCTTCGCCTCGGCGCGGCCACCCCGCCGGAACGGCTGCGCGCCGAACTGACCGAGCAGCAGGCCTACCACCGCCGGCAGGCCTCCCCCCTCGTCCGCCAGGCCGCCGCCTGGCTGCAACGCCACTTCCGGGAACCGCTGGAGCCGCCGCGGCTGGCGCGCGAGCTGGGCTGCAACCCCGACTACCTGCGGAAACTCTTCAAGGCCCAGACCGGCCAGGGGCTCGCCGAGTTCCTCGCCCGCTGCCGCGTCCGCCGGGCCTGCCGGCTGCTCGCCAGCGGCCGCGTCACCAGTGGCGAGGCCGGGTTCCGGGTCGGCTTCACCAGCCAGTCCCACTTCACCCGCGTCTTCAAGGCCCAGACCGGCCTGACCCCGGGGCAGTACCGGCTGGCCCGCCACGCCGCCGCCCGGCCATGACCCAACCCTGGCGGACGGCTTCCTTCAGCCGCCCAATTCCGGCGGCGGCTGGGGTTCCGCCGGCCCGGCGGCCACCAGCTTCGCCAGCAGCCGGTCCGCCAGCGCCTCCACCGCTTCCGCCAGCTCCGCCCGCAGCTCCGGCCGGGCCTGGCAGAGGGCATGGACGTTCCCCAGCCGCTCCAGCAGCGCCTGGAAGTCGCCCTTGCCCGCCGGCCACTGCCCACCCGCCTCCCCCACCCGGAACGCCGCCGGCAGGGCCGGCAGCCGCGCCGCGAAGATGGCGTCGTACTCCCCGCGCAGGAACGCCTCCAGCCGCGGCCGCACCGTGATCGTCGCCCGCTTCACCTTGCCATGCTCCCACTTGAGCACGGTCGAGCTGTCAACCTTCAAAAGGGCGCCCACGTTCTGGCAGGTGACGCCCAGTTGGACGCGTTTCTCCCGGAGTCGCCGCCGGATTTCCGGAGTCAGTTCACCATCCCACGCCATAGATCACCCATGCCCGGCCGGAAGCGCGCCGCCCCGGCGTTGGTTTGCCGCCTGGCAATCAATGTACCGGGGCGGGGGCGGGGGCCAGCCAAGATTCAGCCCTTTCCCTTGTTTTCAGTAATTTCAGTTGCAATCCGCTGAATCCGCGGATATGATGCATGGCCATCCCAGCCACCGCGCCGCCATGGGGGCAAGCCATGTCCACGCCCTACCACGCCAAGTACTTCGCCCACGACTTGACCCGGCACGGCGGCCAGGGGCTGGCACCGCTCGCCCGCGCCCTCTTCGACGCCCGCATCGCCCTGCATCCGCACCAAGCCGAGGCCGCCCTCTTCGCCCTGCGCCCGCCGCGGCGCCAAGGCACGCTCCTGGCCGACGAGGCGGGGCTGGGCAAACACATCGCGGCCGGCCTCATCCTGGCCCAGCGCTGGGCCGAAGGGCAGCGCCGGCTCCTGGTCATCTGCCCCGCCGCCCAGCGCCGGCAATGGGCATTGGAACTGGCCGCCAAGTTCCACCTCCCCACCACCATCCTCGCCGACGCCGAGGCCACCACCGGCCGCGCCACCCCCGCCGGAGCGGACGCCGTGGCCATCGCCTCCCTGCACTTCGCCGCGCACCAGGCCGCAACCCTCGCCCACATCCCCTGGAACCTGGTGGTCGTCGCCGAAGCCCACAGGCTGCGCAACGCCTACCGCGTCAGCCACCGCCTCGGCCACGCCATCCGCCGCATCCTCGAAGGCCGCCACCCCCTCCTCCTCACCGCCACCCCCCTCCAAAACTCGCTGCTGGAACTCTACGGCCTCGCCTGGCTCGCCGACCGCCACCTCTTCGCCGACTCCGGCAGTTTCCGCGCCCGCTACATGGCCGCCGCCGGCACCAGCGGCGACAACCTCGATGAACTGCGCGACCGCCTCCGCCCCTTCTGCCACCGCACCCGCCGCCGCGACGTCGCCGGCTACACCCCCAGCACCCAACGCCACCTCATCATCCACCCCTTCACCCCCACCGACCCGGAGCAGCGGCTCCACGAGGCGGCATCCGCCTACCTCCAGCGCCCCGGGGCCGGCGCCCTGCCCGCCGGCCAGCGCCACCTCGGCACCATGCTCCTCCACAGGGCCCTCGCCTCCAGCCCCCAGGCCATCGCCGCCGCCCTGGAACCCCTGCGCGACCGGCTCCGCCACCGGCAAACGCCACCGCCCGAAACCCTCGACCCCGACCTCTTCGCCGCCCTGGCCGAGGACGCCGCGGACGCCGCCGTCGCCCGCCCATCGGACTGGTCAGACCGGTCAGACCGGTCAGACCGGTCAGACTGGTCGGACTGGTCGGACTTGCCCCCCGCCGCCCCCGCCACCGAGGCCGCCGAACTCACCCACCTCATCCAGGCCGCCCGCGAAATCGGTGCCGGCGGCGGCAAGCCCCAGGCGCTGCTCGCCGCCCTCGCGGCCGGCTTCGCGGAAATGCAGCGGCGCGGCGCCCCCCGCCAGGCCGCCGTCTTCACCGAGTCCAGCCACACCCAAGACTTCCTCAAAAGCTTCCTGGAAGCCAACGGCCACGCCGGCCGCGTACTCGCCGGCACCACCACCGGCAGCCCCGCCGAGTTCAACACTGGCCCCGCCGACATCCTCATCGCCACCGACGCCGCCGCCTCAGCACTCGACCTCCAGCCCTGCGCCCTGGCCATCAACTACGACCTGCCCTGGAACCCCCAGCGCCTCGAACGGCGCATCGGCTGCTGCCACCGCTACGGCCAGCCGCACGACGTGCTCGTCATCAACCTCCTCAACGCCAACGACGAGGCCGGCCAACGCCTCCACGAACTCTACCACAACACCTTCCGCCTCTTCGAGGGCGCCGCCGGCGACACGGCCGACGCCCTCGCCACCCTCGACGCCACCGCCGATTTCGAACAGCGCATCCGCGAAATCCACCAGCAGTGCCGCGGCCCGGAGGAAATCCGGGAAGCCTTCGCCCTGCTCCAGGCCGAACTGGAGACCCGCATCCCCCCGCGCCTCGCCGAAACCCGACGCCGGCTCCTGGAAGACGCCGGCGCCGGCCGCCACCGCCGGCGCCTCCAGCCCGCAGCCATCCACCGGCAGCTCGACCGCACCGCCCACCAGCTCTGGACCATCGCCCACCTCCTCCTCGCCGGCCGTGCGGAGTTCGCAGCCACCGGCCATAGCTTCGACCTCCACGCGCCCCCAGCCCCGGAAATCCGCCCCGGCCGCTACCACCTGATCACCAAGGGACAAGGCGGCACCGCCACCGACCCCGCCATCCCCGCCGAGAACCTCCTCCGCCTCGGCCATCCCCTCGGCGAACACCTCCTCGCCGCCGCCAAGGCCCTCCCCACCCCCACCGCCAGCCTGGCCTTCGACCTCGCCAGCCATCCCGGCCACGCCACCCCGCAACTCGCGCCCCTCAAGGGCGCCACCGGCTGGCTCACCCTCCAGCGCCTCCTCAGCCCCGCCGGCGACGCCCCCGAGGAACACCTCATCTTCACCGCCATCACCGACGCTGGCACCTCCATCGGCCAGGAAAGCTGCGAACAGCTCTTCCTCTGCGCCGCCACCACAACGGAAGGCACCGCCATCACCGCCACCGTCCAGGAACGCCTCGCCACCGCCGCCCACCGCCACCTCGCCGCCACCCTCGCCAGAAGCCGCGCCGCCGCCCACCACCACTCCCGCGAAGCCAGCGCCCAGCTCGAAAACTGGGCCGCCGACCAGCTCCGCAGCGCCCGCCGCGACCTGGAACGCACCCAAGCAACCCTCCACGACCTGGAACGGCAGGCCAGCCAAGCCACCACCACCCAGGAACGGCTCGCGCTCCAGCAGGAAATCGCCGACCTGGAAAAACTCAAGCACCGCCAGTGCCAGTGCCGCGCCGCCGCCGCGGAGCAGATTACGGCCCGGCGCGACGCCCTCATCGCCGCCCTCCAGGGCCGCCATCCCCCGCGCCCCACCGTCGAACCGCTCTTCACCATCCGCTGGCAGGCCGGCTGAGATGACGCCAGGGCCAAGGCGCCCCCCCCACCGCCGCCCCACCGCCGCCCCCCGATGGCCCCCCGATGGCCCCCGATGCCCCCCGATGGCCCCCCGATGCCCCCCGATGGCTCTCG
>Ga0265297_10003106_pt1 | contig 31073 bp, 28 predicted proteins | sample Munlanlwell13791_FD_192502 | JGI IMG/M metagenome (GOLD analysis project Ga0265297, IMG submission 192502) | Leachate microbial communities from a municipal landfill in Southern Ontario, Canada - Leachate well 137-91 | ecosystem: Engineered > Solid waste > Landfill > Unclassified | place...
TGCATCAGTGATGTCCTCGGGCGTCAGCAGACCGCGGAATAACATCGCGATGGACTCGATCTCCGGCCATGATAGTATGTAGCTGAGGTGGGCGATACTGCCGGCCGGCGGCGGGTCATCGCCAACGTTAGGCCATAATGACAGAAGGATTATATTAACAAAGGGAGGAAGTATGAAAAGAGCACTCGGAGTCCTTGCAAGTGTTATTTTAGCTGTTCTATCAGGGTGTGCAAGTGCTGGCATAAATTATCAATATCAGAACATACCTAAGTTAAAAATTAACGAGTTTAAGATTGAGGACGTTGATACCGTTTTTGGGAAACCATTTAAGACTGAAAAAAAATCATCAAAGGTGGGTAATATTGATATTTATCGTTTTGAATATGCATTTGCTGATATAGGGACAGCGAGAGGAAGGGTGTTGATTTTGGAGTTTAAAAACGGTGTACTGAATTCTTACATTTCTAATAGCAGTTTTGATGAAGACAGAACTCTTTTTAACGAAGGCAAAATAGATCAAGTAAAAATTGGTGTTTCAACTCATGCTGACACAGTAAATATTTTTGGTGAGCCACATGGTAAGGCAAATTGTCCATCGACCCTAGATGATTATAAAAAAAGGTGTGAGAACGCTAGTACCGTTTGGGCTTGGATGTACCAAGGAAAAATTGTAACTATGGTTAAAAAAAATTTGGGAAGTTCAAACGCATTCCTCTCCTTTGATGCTAACGGGAAAGCTTCTAATATTGAATTCGGCAATTCTAAATAAGAAGCCCCTTGCTGAGCGACTAGCTCAGGTCTTATAGTGCTTGGGGCGGCCTAGGGGCGTTGGAAAAATCGGAATGGCAAACAATTTTGAACCAGCTTCTATCGCTTTGAATAGGTAAGGACTTAACAAGCGCCTCGACGGCGACGCGCCAGAAGGCGGCGCGTCAGGCGCGCGATTATGCAAATAAAATTCAAGGAGCAACAAAATGAAATTGAATTATGTTATCGTTTATGTCGATGATGCTGTTAAAGCAACAGAGTTCTATACAAAAGCCTTTGGTCTTAAGACTAAATTTATTCATGAGTCAAATATGTATGCCGAAATGCAAAGCGGCGAGACAACTTTAGCCTTTGCAAATAATGAAATGCTAAAAATGAACACAGGAATCGAACCTTTAAAGGGAATAAAAAACTGTTTTGAAATCGCTTTTTCAACAAATGATGTCCAGGAAGCATTTAAAAAAGCAATTTCCAATGGAGCAAAAGAAATTAAAAAACCTGAAACCAAGCCGTGGGGACAGACCGTTGCGTATGTTCAGGATTCCTTTGGAACTATTGTAGAAATATGTACTCCTATTGGATAAATCAATAAAGCATATAACAATGCGTTACAGCCGACCGCATTCTGCGGCGGCTGAGCTTGAGCGTTAGGTATAAGGAGGGCATGTTGAGAAGACTACTTTTAATAATCGGTGCGTCAATTCTTAGTGGTTGCTTGGGCATGCCACAATCAGTACGGCCGGTTACTGATTTTGAACTGAATAGGTACTTGGGCAAATGGTACGAAATTGCGCGATTAGATCATTCGTTTGAAAGAGGTTTGAGCCACGTTACTGCCGAATACGCATTAAGAGACGATGGCGGTGTCCTGGTAATCAACCGAGGTTTTTCTCAATCAGAGAACAAATGGAAAGAAGCCAAAGGTAAAGCCTATTTTATGAGCGACAAATCGGAAGGCTACTTAAAAGTTTCCTTCTTCGGACCGTTTTACGGTTCTTATGTTGTTTTCGAATTAGATCACGAAAATTATCAATACGCATTTGTGTGCGGCGCGACTACGAAGTATTTGTGGCTTCTGGCCAGAACACCTTCTGTAAGACCGGATATTATTGAGAAGTTCGTTGAAATGTCGAAAATGCGAGGCTTTAAAACGGAAGACTTAATTTTCCCACAGCAAAACTAATACCTAACTGACAACGTTCAGGACATCGTTCACTACCTTGGTATATGGTCAATTTCAACGTATTGACGTCTGCGAGGTAGCAATAAATACATTGACTTAAATTTTACAAATTGTTATAAAGAATCAATGAAATAGTTATCATGAAAAACAGGGGGATTGCTATGAACATGGATATGAAGAAGAGTTTTATTATTGTGCTGTGTGCGCTTACTGTGCTTGCGGTACTTACAGGCTGCGCGCGTAAGTCCCAGGATGATACTACTGCGCCTCAGAAACAAGAGAAATCGAAAAAAATAGACAAAAAAGCAGAAAAAAAAGACGAAAAAACTGGCTTGATCGGTACTCCTGCGCGCGGCAGCAAATTTGCCAAGCTGAAACTCGGCATGACCATGAAGGAAGTATTTGCCAAGATAGGTAGACCCAGTGCCCAATGGGAGCGTCCAACAGGCAAAGCACACATCCCGTTTTATTTTGGGGATGACCGGTGGGTGATTGAATGCTCATACAAAAAAGAGGGTAGGTTGACCTTCAATGCCGGCGGGGCTCAAGAGTTGAACACTATCGAAGTCAATAGAAAAGAGTAACCCGTTGATTGTAGGAACAAGTCTTGGCGTGGCAGGCATACACCTTGCCGGAGCTCAATGCATTTGAATGCGGAAGGGAAAATGCCTGCTCGCTATCTCTGTTTGAAACCACCCTGCAATATCCTGTGTTTGAAGTTCAGAAAATTCCTCAAGTAATTCATTGTGAGAGAGCAGAAAGTATTTACCCACGGCAGGACAGGAACTGTCTCTCCGTTCTCCAATATGCCGTGGATATGCTCAAGGTCAAGCATGTGATTCTTTGCGGACACTACGGGTGTGGCGGAATAAAGGCCGCGATGGAAGGTCAGTCGCATGGTTTGGTGGACAACGAATTGCCGTGCATGGGTGGATATACAATCTTGCCGATGGCCTATTGAGAGATATGAATGTATACGTCACTTCGCGAGAGGAATTGGTTATCGTACAGCAGAGCACATGAACTGCGAATAGTCCACCATCTCAGAACTGAAAATACTTCGTCCTGCCCTTCCCCACCGGTTTTGCCTTTTTCAACAGGTTATCCACAAACTGTTTTGCCTTTTCAACAGCCTTTTCCACAGGAAATCCTCTTGTAATAAAAACACTTATGGCTGCAGAAAGAACACATCCGGTCCCATGGAATTCACCTTTTTTTCTGGTTGTGGAAAAACTCAGGACGGTCTTACCCCCGTATAGCGTGTCCGTTGGTGATCCCTTTTTATGGCCGCCTTTAATCAGAACATAGGAAGGCCCCATATCAAGCAACTTACCAGCAGCAAAATCCATATCCTGCTCGGTTTTAATAGACATCCCGGTCAACGCTTCTGCTTCAGGAATATTTGGCGTGATAACCAATGCCAAAGGGAAAAGCCGCTGTTTAAGGACTTTAACAGCACTTGGTTGAAGAAGCATTTTCCCTGAGCTTGATGTGATAACCGGATCGATAATCAGATTCTTGATCCGATAAGAACGAACTGCCTTGGCAATACTCTCGACAATTGATTGATGAAGCAACATCCCGGTTTTGACAGCATCTGGCTTGATATCGGTAAGCAGCGTTTCAAGCTGGCGGTTAAAAAATTCGGGAGATACAGGACAGGTATCCGTTACACCCTTTGAATTTTGCGCAGTAAGAGCAGCAGGAATCGTCATGCCGAATGCACCGAGCGCTTGAAATGTCTTAATATCCATCTGGATCCCGGCACCGCCAGACGGATCAGATCCTGCTATGGAGAGAACTTTTTTCATTAATCAAGCTTCAGGCGAATCAATTGCATCGGATCAACCCGCGCACCTTGAATCCGCGCTCCCCAATGGAGGTGAGCACCGGTTGCGCGACCCGTAAAACCCACAAGACCTATTACATCACCTTTTTTAACTGCTTGACCCGGATCAACAAGCATCTTTGAGAGATGAAAAAACATGGTGTAAATGCCCTGTCCATGATCAAGGATAACAGACTTCCCCCCAAAAAAATGTTCTTCAGCAAGAACAACTACTCCGATATTCGGCGCTTTAACTTGTTCGCCTTCATCAACGGTAACATCAATGCCGGTATGGGAATTTTTGGGAATCTTGTTGATGATTCTCCTGACACCAAACGGCGTTCCGATATCACCCGGTCTTGGGTTTATGAAATTGCCTGACCAGAAACGCGTGTTTTCGTTTGGCCAGAGAGCCGAGACTTTCTTTTGCTCGCGATCTGCCCGAGCCTCATTCTCCGGAGATAGCTCAACTTTATCTTTTGGCAACGTCAATCGCTGTATCGGATACTCTTTTTTTGAAACAGTGATTACCTTGCTCTCAATTCTGCCATTGACAGAAACCACCAGTTTATAATCACCTGGTTCTGTGTAAAGATCAATTCCCCATACAGCAAACGAGGATGCTTTTAAATTGTTAAAGTGAAGTTTTTTCCCATTTAAGGTTCCGGTTATCGGGCCTCCGGCATTCCTGATTGTGATAATGGCGATATCGCCAGGACCGATTGTTTTCGGCTCAACGGTAATAACCGCTTGTTTTCCTGCTTCTGCAAAAGCATAAAAAGGAATACAGAAAAAAAGAAGCAATAGTATGGTGATACAAGATTTGTTTTGCATAATGATACCCAAACTAGTGGTTACTGATAGATGAACCAGCTCCTTTTTGTAAATATTGTGATACGCCTTTCATAGAACAAAACTCACCGCACATCGAACATACATCCGACTCTTTCGGAAGACTCGACTCGCGCAATCTTCGGGCTTTTTCCGGATCAAGCGAAATCTCAATCTGACCTTTCCAGTCAAGCGCTTTTCGGCGGCGGGACATTTCCTTATCCCACTCAAGAGCGCCCTTTACCCCTTTGGCAATATCCGCGGCATGGGCAGCAATGCGAGAAGCAATCACGCCTTCCCGGACATCAGCAAGATCCGGAAGCCTCAGATGTTCAGATGGAGTTACATAACACAGAAAATCCGCACCTGCAGCACCCGAGATTGCACCGCCGATAGCTGAAGTGATATGGTCATATCCCGGTGCAACATCCGTGACAAGCGGGCCCAGAACATAAAACGGTGCGCCCTTACAAAGCTCTTTTTGAATTTTAATGTTCATTTCGATTTGATTGATCGGAACATGTCCCGGTCCTTCAATCATAACCTGAACACCGGCTTCATGTGCCCTGTCTCGCAGTTCTCCGAGAATGATCAGTTCTTCTATCTGGGCGCGATCCGTAGCATCCGCAAGGCTTCCCGGACGCATGCCATCGCCAAGAGAGAGCGTCACATCATATTTTTTACAAATTTCAATCAAACGGTCATACTGCGTATAGAGAGGATTCTCGGCATCATTATACAAAATCCATTCAAGATGGAACGCGCCCCCTCGGCTCACGACATCCATAATCCTTCCCTGCCGCTGCAACCGTTCCACGCTTGACCGGGTAATTCCGCAATGCACGGTTATGAAATCAACGCCTTCCTCTGCTTGTCCTTCAATAACCTTGAACAAAAGTTCTGGGTCCATCTGGACAATGGAGCGTCCCTGAGAAACCGTTTCCACTGCTGCCTGATAGATCGGAACCGTTCCGATTGCAACAGTTGAATGCTTTAATATCTCTCTTCTAATTTCAATGATCGGTCCTCCGGTTGAAAGATCCATGACTGCGTCTGCACCGGCTGAAACTGCAACTTTCAACTTCTCAATCTCATCAGCGATGGACATCCGGTCTTTTGACGTTCCGATATTTGCATTAATTTTTGTCCGGAGACCTTTACCAATACCAAGCGGAGCAATAGATTGATGCAGAGCATTGCGGGTAATAACAATGGTCCCCTGTGCTATGCCGTTCAAAACATGCTCGACACTCACGTCTTCGGCAGCGGCAACCGCCTTCATCTCAGGAGTAATATTGCCTTTTCGTGCTTCAAGAATCTGTGTCATAAGAACCTCTTTCTTAATCACAAATGAACACGGATACATTCATTCGCATAATTTCTTGCCATGGATTTGTAGAAGGCTTCCCTCGATAGTTTGAGCTGCAGCCTGTATATTCTCAGATGCAAAGATCGCTGAAATCATTGCTATGCCATTTGCTCCAGCTCTCAAAACTTCAGGAATCACATCCAGCTTTATTCCGCCCAAGGCGAACACGGGAATGTTCACATACTGTTTTACTCTTTGAAGCATTTCAATTCCAACCGGATCGCCATAGTGCATTTTTGATGGTGTTGGAAAAATAGGACCGAACGTTATAAAGTCAGCTCCACCTGCTTCCGCATCCTGTGCTTCATAGATCGTGTGCGTCGAAACACCAATCAGCATATCGTGCCTTACGATTCTGCGAACAGCTGATATTGGCATGCTTTGATGACCAAGATGAACACCATCCGCTTCGACTGCTATTGCCACATCAACACGATCATTGATAAAAAGTTCAGCATTAAATTCTTTTGTAATTTCTCTAAGCTCCTGAGCAAGTGAAAGCAGTTCTCTAATCGGCAAATCCTTTTCACGAAGCTGTATTGCCTTCACCCCGCCTTGCAAAGCAAGTAACACAGCTTCAGAAAGCGGAATCTGTGTTTGCTTTCTATCCGTGATCAAATAAAGCTTACAGTCAACTGACACGATGATTTCACCGTTTGACAATTGGTTCTTTGTAATTTATTTGTCATTTGATCTTTGAAATTTGTACTTATTTTATTCAGCTTCCAATCATTCCTTCGATCGGGCTGCTTGCTGTTGCGTAAAGCTTTTTCGGAATTCTTCCTGATTTATATGCCAGCCGTCCTGCAAGCACCCCATATTTCATCGCTTCAGCCATTGCAATCGGATCCTTTGCTCCTGCAATCGCTGTATTTAAAAGAACCGCATCACATCCAAGCTCCATTGCCAGGGCAACATCGGATGCTGTACCAACACCTGCATCCACAATAACCGGGACTTTTACTGTTTCGAGAATAATTTTAATATTATACGGATTGCGGATACCAAGACCGGAACCGATCGGCGCTGCAAGCGGCATGACCGCCGGACAACCGAGCTCAACCAGCTTTTTTGCCATGATTGGATCGTCGCTGGTATACGGAAGCACAATCAAGCCTTCTTTAAGCAAAACCTTTGCAGCTTCGAGCGTTGCTTCATTATCAGGAAACAGTGTTTTCTCATCACCAATTACTTCCAGTTTAACAAGCTTGGTAATCCCTGCTTCAGCAGCAAGCATTGCAGTTCTGATTGCATCCTTTGCCGTATAGCAACCCGCGGTATTCGGAAGAATTTTATATTTCTTGGGATCAATGTAATCAAGCAGGTTCTCTTTGGTCTTGTCGATAATATTCACTCGCCGGACAGCCACCGTAACAACATCAGTTCCTGACACTTCGATCGCCTGCTTGGTCTGAGCAAAATCCTTATATTTGCCGGTGCCAACCCACAGCCGTGAATTAAATTCAATACCTGAAATAACCAGTTTGTCATTCATTGTTTTTCTCCTCTTTGCATTTCACTTCGAACTGAGAACTTTGAACTCAGAACTTAACTTATCCTCCTGACATAAAACTCACAACCTCAAGGACATCTCCCTCTTGAATCATGGTAGTCCCATACCGATCTTTCTTCACAATATCAAGATTGCGCTCAACAGCCACACGCTGGTGTTGTATATTCAGAAACTCCAGGAGGCCGAGGACTGTCAATCCGTTTGGGATCTGTTTTTTCTCGCCATTTAACGTGATATTCATGCTTTTTCTATCCATGCTTATGCGAGCCAATTCGTGGCAAAAGTTTTTTCCAAAATAAAAAACCACGCTGGGCAGCGTGGCTTGAAAGGTTCTCTTTTAACTGTATCGCCTTCCCTCCGCCGGAACTACCCGGATCAGGTTCCAAGGGTCGTCTTTTCAATCAAGACTCTCAGCCTCTCGGCTCCCCCAGCTATGTTTGTATGATATGTACAATACAGCAGGAGCATCAATAAAGTCAATGGTTTTTTAAGGGAACAGTCAATGTTAAGTCTTAGCTACTCGTTCTTGCCATTTAAGTGGATCACATTTCAAATGCTGAATGGCCGTAATGAGAATTTCATCTTGTCGTATCTGATATAAAACGCCATAAGGAAATCTATTCGATATACAGCGTCTTGATCGTTTTGAAAAAATGGGCCACGCGTTCGGAAATGAAGAAATTCGAGCGAGTGTGTTTTTTATTTCTACTGCAAATTCATAACCGAGACCAGGAAGTTGTTTATTATAATAATCGATGGCCTCTGAAAATTCCTGCTCCGCACAAGAAATGAAACGGATATTCATCTTTTGCTAATCCGTTCAAACACCGTTTTTGCAGAATCAGCGCAAATTTTTCCAGAGTCATATGCATCGATACGAGATTCAGACTCCTCTGCCCAATGTGCATCAATTTTTTTATCGTATGCTTTATCAAAGCTATGGAAAAGTTTTTCTATCAGCTCTGCACGTTCGACAGGATCTAGGTTCAATGCTTGCTTAAGAAGTTCCTGTGCTGTCGTTGTCATAACTAGTTTCACCTCTTCTATTTATCTTTTTAATAATCATGTTATCCTTGAATGATATTTATGTCAATATCGATTAACTCTTTACATTCTCTTGGAAACAAATCTACAAATACTCCTCCGTCATTTCCTTCACTTCTTCCTCAGGCGGTGGTGAAAGAATTCGGGCGAGCTTTTTATCTCTATGAGTTCGCTTTGCAAGTTCTCTGGTTTTTTCTCTTTCTTCTTCCGTCATAAGTTCAAATAGACTCACGACATCCTGATAGTCTTTATACGCTGTAGCTTGCAATTTCATAGCAACAAGGTATGGCTTGCTCAGCACGGGCAAGGGAACGTCATCAAGATGCACAGCCTGCTCCATGCCCTCCAGCTCCCATTTATAGCGGGCTATCAACAGATCGATTCTCAAGAACTCTTTTTGGTTGTCGATGATACGGATAAGGTCATGTTTGAAAGGATCGTCAGGGATTTTGCTGCCTTGCCTCAGCTCTGCTTCATACCTTTTAGAAAGATTTTTTTTCAGGATATCGAAAAATGCGGCAGTATTGGTGGTTTCAATAATATCGGAATAAACACAAAAATCAAGATCAAGAGTGGTTCGTTCAACACCGTGCGCGATTACGGCATATCCGCCGGTAAGAACAATAGTGACCTTAACGGGAAGTGCGTTCGTAATGTCTCGGATTGTCTCTAAGGTATCTCGTATAGATCTCATATTCAGATAGCTTTTCTCCTCGTGCTTTTATAGCAATGATTTGGAACAAATAATCATGCATGGTTTCCATACGATCGAGTGGTGAGCGCTTAAGAAACTCTTTCCGTTCTTCTTCTTTTGCTATGTCCATTACAGATTTCATTAAATTAGACTATCAGATATAAGGCAAATACTCAAGGCAATTTAAATGAAAACCATGTTTGCGCGGAGCGTGGAAAGCTTTTTAAATTCCTCGTCTTAAGAAGGGAAAAAAGACTTTAATTTTCTTTGCGTCCTTGGCGACTTTGCGCGAAACAGAGTTCAATCTACCCATTCATCAGCTTTACCAAAACCTTGCCATCATCAAAATAATCAATAATGTTCAAAGCGCCAAATGACTGGTCAATGGTGAAGAGCCTCAGCAAATCCATCCCGAGTGCGTCCGCAAGGATAACGCGATTTACCCCGCCGTGCAGAAGCATTGCTATTTCCTGGTCTGGATGAGACGTGACAAGTTTTTCAAAGGCAGGAAGGATACGATTTGCCACATCGAGCAAACATTCTCCACCTGGCGGCCGGTAGTTGAGCAGATCAGAACGCCATGCCGTATAATCCGTCGGGAATCGTTCATTGATTTCTTCGGCTGTGAGCCCTTCCCAGGCGCCCACGCTTCGTTCCCTCAATTCACGAAGCGGCTTGAAGGTAATTCCGATCCGGTTTGAAATAATCTCAGCTCCTTTCAAAGAACGGATCAAATCGCTCGAGTAAACAGCAGAAATGTTTTTTTCTGCCAGGAGATCAGCAAGCCGGTGCATCTGCGCCACACCGTTCTGGGTTATATCAATATCGATATGTCCATTGTAGCGCTTTTCACCGCCATTGATGACTTCTCCGTGGCGCATCAAATAAACTCTGGTAGGCATATATTAATGTCCTGGCGCTAAAATAATGAATAATAAAAAAATCAACACTTCATTCGCTTCGCTGATTGCGCCCATTCCATCGTGAGTAACCATGCCGAGTTTTTTCACAAGGCAAAACCTGCTCATCAGCGTAAAAAGAATGACTCCGCCAATTAAGCCAAAAATGAGGAACAGCGCCCGCGGCTCCTCGCGCCAGATAACAAAGGCGGTAAGACTGATTGCTATCAAAGACGAATAGACAAGCCTGCTTGCCCTTAAATGTCCAACAAAAACCCGTCCTATTTCCTCCTCACGGCCATGAATGCCCTGATACGCTACAATTGTCTGGGACCATCGGGAAAGCATGGGCACGATGAGTAACGCTGCAATTTTCTCACTGTTTACGAGACTATTCAGGCAAAGGTATTTAAGCAAAAGTGCAATTACGATTGCAAGAACTCCAAAGGAACCAAGGCTCCCCTCTTTCACATTTGCAGGTCTGATTTGCCTTGTTTTTCTTGCTATTCCTTCAAAAGTATTTGCCAGTCCTTCAATAGGAAGAGCACGGGTGAGGATCACAAAAAAAGTAATAAGAAGAAAATTGCCGATGTGTTCCGGAAAAGCAAGCAGTCTAAATGCCTGGTCAACATAAATAAGAATAAGCCCGATTAGAAAACCGATCACAGGAAAATAGACCATGGATTTCTCAAAATCGGTCTCGGTCCTCTGCTTTTTATTCATTGAAACAATGGTAAGAGATTGGACCGCATTCATGAAATTTTTCGGCATATTTGTCTCCTCAGCCTTTCCATGCAAAAAACCCCGCCTGTTTTCAGGTGGGGTCTGTTTATAAACAGTATCCATGGTCAAATAATTGGAGCGGGCGACGGGGTTCGAACCCGCGACTCCAAGCTTGGGAAGCTTGTACTCTACCAGCTGAGCTACGCCCGCTTTTAAGTGAAATTATTATAACGACCGGTCAAAATGTTGTCAATGAAAAACACTGCGACAAGTAACCAGGAGGCTATAAAAGTGCCTTGATTTTTTTTTCAATAACTTCTTCATGCCCGAATCCGGGAATCGGTTTTGAAGCGATTTTTCCTTCTTTATTAATTAGAACCACAGCCGGAATAGTGCGTATTCGATATTTTTCCATAACGTCACTATTTCCTTTGAGAACCGTATACGTAATTCCGTAATCTTTCATAAAAAGCCTGACCGTATCCCATTCGCCGTCATCAAGGGATATGGCCAGGATGACGAGACCCTTCTCTTTATACGTTCGATGCAAGTTCTCAAGAGCGGGCATAGCTGCACGGCAGGGAGGACACCAGGTCGCCCAAAAATCAACAAGAACGACCTTCCCCCGATAATCAGAAAGGGTTACCGTATTTCTTTTTATATCCTGCAAGGTAAAATTAAACGCTGTGTTTTCCTGCGAATCGCTTTTTACTGTACAACTCTGTGTGAACAGGAGGACAATAAAAAGTACCGCTATTCTGGCTACGATCATCATACAAATTCTCTCTCTTGGTATCACTACGGATAGAAACCAGAACTGCCCGCGTAAAAGCGGGCAGTGCAGATGTGTACATCATGCTATTAAACGGATCTCTTATTTGGAGAGAAGCACATCCACCTTGGCCTTGATCTGCGTCTTTGGTACTGCACCAACCACCTGATCGACAATCTGACCGTTTTTAAAAAACATAAGCGTCGGGATGCCCATGATCTTGTATTTTCCTGCAATGTCAGGATTTTCATCGGTGTTGAGTTTCCTGACCTTCAATTTTCCTTCATATTCTTTCGATATTTCATCAACAATGGGAGCAACCATCCGGCAGGGGCCACACCATACAGCCCAAAAATCGACAAGAACCAGTTCCGTTGCCTTGAGTACTTCCTGTTCCCATGTTGCGCTTGTCACTGCTTCTGCCATCTCATCCTCCTCACATTTTCATGCATAATTCAGTGAAAAAAGTATAGTCGATGGACTTCTCATTGTCAATACTTTTCACTTGTGGCATAATCAGATCATGATGAAATGCATTGCCAGGCCGTTCGGCAGCGATGGATGGAAAGAAAAAATAACCATGGCAGAACAGATCGTCGGATCACGTTCCTGTCCGCCGTTTGTGTACGATGATGTTCTGATTCTCGTCTCTCATGCACGCATGAAACGAGCATATGGCAGACTTTTTTTAGATGTTGTAAACCGATTGCACGGAGCATCAGCGCTGGTCATGCCTTCCGTAATGACTCTGCACCAGTTTTTTGAAAAACTCTATGCCGCCCGCGGTCTTCCTCCGGTGATTGATGCAATAACGAACAAGGTCCTGATCGAAGGAATCGTCAAAGAACGCTTAAAAAAACAAAATCCTTTTTTCCAAAGTCCTGACATACTCGCCCCGTCTCTTTCTTCATCGCTTGAAGATATGATAAAAAAACTTTCCAGCGCAGGCATTAGTCCTCAATATCTGGAAACGCTTCTCCAGAACACAGAATATCGTGAAAAGCCGCAAGTCCAACTGCTCATGCATACGTATTCTGAATACCGGAGTTCGCTGAACAACAAAAATCTGATTGATCCTTCGGGAATGCAGACTGCACTCCTTGAGCACTTCGATCCGGCATGGATTGCTTCATATAAACAGATTATCATCGACGGAATTCAGGAAATCGGACAACTCGAAGCAGCCCTTCTCCGAAAAATTGCAGCATCCGCAGAAGGCAGATGCATGGTAGAGAACACCTCCCCAGCGGTGCTGAAACAGGCGAATGAACACCATCCTGCATGGCTCATAAAAGAATTCATTCTATCGCTTGGACTAAGCCTGCCTGATCAAAGCATTTCTCCAAAACAAGATGATCTCTTCCTTGCATCTGCATTGTTTTCCGACATATCGCATGAAGAACTGTTAAAAACAGCCCCGCCCGCTTCATTGTTTGCAAAAAAAATTAACATACTGTCGGCAATCAACAAACGTGAGGAAATCTCATTCATTGCGCGGATGGTAAAAAAACTGATCATGAAAGGGGCGCAGACTGAATCCATCCTCGTTGCCTTTCCTTCCCTGGACGAATATGCCCCGCTTGTTGAAGAAGTGTTTACCGACTATGGGATACCGTATAACCGCTCTCTGGGAAGGCAGCTCAGCACATCTCCGGTTACAACATCGCTCATTGCCCTTCTTCAGACAGTCCAGGATGATTACCGTGCCGGTTCACTCCTCAGAATTTTCAGTTCACCCTTTCTCAAATTTGCAGAACATCCAATGCTTGCACCCGCCTGTGACCGATTTTTAAGGGAGAACAGTCTTATCAATGGGGAAAAAAAGATTCTGGCTGCTTTGCCCGTGTCAGAACAGGGGCAGGAGCCGGATATATTCGTATTGTCTCTGCGTGATCTGTTTACAACACTGGAACTCTTCACTGCATCGAACAGCGCTTCTCTCGTTACCTGGATGAGCCGTTTAAACCGGCTTATTGCATGGTCGGGTCTTGAAGCACGCGTAACAGCTGTTCATGGCCCGCTGAATATTAATCTCCAGGCATATCGCAAATTGCAGGAAACACTCGAACTACTCGCACAGGCAGGAAGGCAATTGCCTGAATTTTCCTATACATTCCATGAATGGTTGTTCCTGATAAAAAAAACCTTTATGCAAACACGGTTTCAGGTTCCCCCTGAAGATGAGACCGGGGTTCAGGTCCTGGGTATTCAGGAAAGCATGGGACTTCCGTGGGATCACATTTTTTGCGGAGGCATGATTGAAGGAACATTCCCCCGTCATCTGACTCATACTATTTTTTTGCCGGAGCCTTTTCTGGAAAAAATCAAAGTGCATGCCTCACAATACGAGCGGCTTCTTGCTTCGTATCATTTTTACCGGCTTCTCCTTTCCGCGGAAAACATCACGCTCACCTGGCCGGAAAATGAGGGAGACCGACCGGTAGTGCCTTCTCCCTTCCTCAAAGAGCTTTCAATGCTCGAAAAAAACGGTTTTCTGAACCAGAGCATAAGCGCTCCTTCCGGCATCCAGTTCAGTCTTGCAATAGAAGACAGTTTCAGCATCCCTGAACTTGCCAAAGCAGTGAGTCGCGTTCAGGACCAGAAAACAATGCATCAAATTTTTGAAGCAGGGATTCCGGAAATCGCAGCACTCAAACCAAGACTCGAAGCAGAGAGAAACCGACAGAATACACACGCACAGGCAGCAACCGGCCTCTGCAAAAAACGGGAATTCAGAGTCACGGAACTGGACGATTATATCCGATGCCCGTATGATTATTATGTCAGACATATTCTCCGAATTGCTCCTCTTGAGGAACTTACGGAAGATATATCTCCGCTCACCCGGGGAAGCAAAATTCACGCTCTTTTGCGAAATTTTTATCTTACCTGGAATACACCGATAACCAGAGAAAACAGACATGAAGCACAAAGTCTTTTAATTGCACTCGCCAATTCCGCTTTTGGCAGGATTGCAGATACGGTCAGAAATCGCCGTGAGAAGACCGCGTTTCAAACCATCATGATTGAACGTTTTCTCGATGCTGAAGAAGCGTTCTGGAAACAAAACATGCGTCCGGCATTCCTTGAACACAGAATCGATTCTTTCCCGCTAAAACTAAATGATGGAAGCACCGTCACACTCTCCGCAATTATTGACCGGATCGATATCGATCAAACGGGAAATTTCTTTGTGATTGATTATAAAACCGGCAAGTACCCCCAGCCCATAATGGGAACTGAACAGGAAATATTCCAGCTTCCTGTGTATGCGGTAATGGCCGCTGCAATGGCATCATCAGCGGAAACCACGCAGCCTTTCCTGCAGAAACCGATCGGCCTCGCGTATTATGATCTTGCTGGGAAATATGGTTCTCCTGCACGGGACGTCGTTCTGTATGATGCCGACAACACAGACCAACAACCTTCTTTGAAACCCAGAACAAGTCCAAAGAGTTCAGCTGAATTTCTTTTTATCCTGGAACAAAGCATGAACAAGGCCCGGCAGGCTGCTGAAGGAATTCTTGACGGTAATTTTGAACCGGAGCCTCTGGATGATGACATCTGTCAATATTGCGCGAATGCTATTCTATGCGGGAGGCATGATGCCGAATAACGATAAAAATCGCATCATGGAACGTGCTGCTGATACGACAAAATCAGTGCACTTATCAGCCTCTGCCGGATCGGGAAAGACCCGCGCGCTCAAAAATCGTTATCTTGCGCTTCTCGAACAGCTTGACACAAAAGGTCTGAACAGCGATCAGGCTGTGGCAATCACATTCACGGATAAGGCAGCAGCAGAGATCAAGGAACGGGTCTACCGTGATCTTCCTGAGCCCTTGCTCAAGAAAATTATCCGGGGGTCACAGGACATCCGGATTTCGACCATTCATTCCTTTTGCATGAACCTTTTAAAACGATATCCGCTCGAAGCAGGGCTGCCGCCGGATTTCGGGATTCTCGATGCACGCGACCAGGCATATAAAATCCAGCAAGCCATTGAATCTGCTCTTGAAGAATCCGGCAATGATCCCGAAACCATGCAATGTCTCGAACATCTTTCCCTGAACAAAATCATCTCTCTCCTCACCTTTCTCTTATCGATCCGGAGCAGATTAAAACGCATGGAAATTGATGCCGGCGGACAGGACAGGCTGATCCATTCCATGCTGCAGGGATTGGATTTTAAGAATAATGAGATGCGTATCAGAGAACTGCTGGCAAGCCATGAATGGCAACAGTCGTTTGAAGACATGGGCCGCATGCTTGATTTTGCTGAAACAACGGACAATGCTGAAAAAAAAGACAATCATCTGCACCTTGCAAAAGAACAGGACCCTGACGCTGTCTCGAGGATTGCACAATCTCTCTATGCATACTATTTCACACAGGCCGGACTGCCGCGTAAAGCTTCCCGAATAGCAGCCAAAGCCTTTCCTGAAAAAAAAATATTCCTGGAGTATGACACGCTGTTTTTCAGCATTCAGGATATGCTTGCAGAGTTCAGGAACCTGTATGCTCGTACCAAAGCAGGCCGAGAAACCGCGAGCCTGCTCACACTCTATTTTTCTGCGGAAAAACGATACACTGCATCCAAATTACGAGAAGGCCTGCTCGACTTTGACGATCTGGAAATTTACACGTATCAGCTGCTCAGGAAAACCGAATCGTCCGATATCCTCTACTGGCTTGATCGAAAAATACTTCATTTTCTCGTAGATGAATTTCAGGATACCAGCGATATTCAGTGGGCTATCATAACAAAGCTTACCGAGGAGATTTTTTCAGGCGCGGGCTCGGACAAACCCATGAATCCGACGCTTTTTGTGGTAGGAGATCAGAAACAATCCATCTACCGTTTTCGTGAAGCAAATTACCGCTTGATCGATACGATCAGGGACATGATGGAGAACCATATGCTCCCGGAAACACGGGAAATTCTCACGTTGGATACGAATTACCGTTCAACGTCCGAAATCATAGAAACCGTGAACACCGTCTTTTCACGACTTTGGGATGATTATAAACCTTCGGAATGCGAACGAACCAGGCAGCAAGGAAGTGTCCGCCTTATTGAACTTCCCAACGTGCGTGCACAAACTACCGGCGATGCAATGAACGGAAATGAATCCTGTGCCGAGCCGAATGTGCTTGCTGAACAGGTTCAAAGCATGATCCGTGAAGGAATCAAGGTGTATGAACGAGAACAAAACAACCCGGACTCTTCAAAATCGGATACAGAATATGTCTGGAAGGAACGGTCTGCTGATTACGGGGATTGTGCCATCCTGATTCCGACTCGTGCACGGCTCAAGGAATATGAAACGTCGCTTCAGTCCCGCGGAATACCCTATCGGGTTGTGGGAGGAATCGGTTTTTATGAAGAGGATGAAATCCTTGCTCTCATGAACATTCTGTTTTATCTTTGGAACAAGGACGATCATTTTGCGCTTGCGGGTGCTTTAAAATCCGTATTGTTCGGATTTACGGATAACGATCTATCGGGTCTTGCCTGGAATTCAGATGATCTTGTTTCTTCGCTTTTCACGATGAACCCTGAAAGTGCAAATATGTTCCAACGATGGAGCGGTCTCGCCGGGCTCGTACCGCTTGCCTCGCTTATTCGCCGCATTGTTCTGGACACGGGCGCTTACATCCTGTTCGGCAAAAAAAATCCCCAGGCAATCTTTAATATCGACAAACTGATCGATACTGCTCATGAATTCGATCGCCGGGGATACACAACGCTTCAGGACTTTGTCGAATGGGTAAAAAACATTCGTGAAACCGAGCAGCGGGAGGCAACCGCGGACATGAATCTGCCTGGTTTTCAGCGGTCGGTTAGTATCATGACCGTTCACAAGGCAAAAGGATTGGAATATCCCATTGTGTTCCTCCCCGGTATGAATCAGGCCGCCTGGTCGCTCTCGCATGGACCAGAAGTACTTCTTGCTGAAGCAGACGGCAGGAAACGGATGGCAATCAATCGGACAGAGAACCCTCTCAGTCAGGAGTTATGGAGCGAAGAGAATGGAGAACAGGACGAGTTGAAGCGGGAACACCAGCGGCTTCTGTATGTTGCAATGACCCGCGCTCGCGATCATCTGGTTATGATTGGAACGCATGCGTATGGAAAATATCCGATCAAAAAAAATACCTGGCTTGACTTCGTGCATCAAACAATTCCGCTTTCCACGGATCCGAATACCATGAGTAAAACAGGAAGCGTATACTCCTGTCCGGATTGGAAAGAACGCCCACTGGCAAAAAAACAAGGCGAAAAACAGCCACTCCAGGAAAAGCCCGGCAAACAGCACATTGATATCAATCACCTTGTTGATAACCTCTCTTCCCTTCCTTATTCATCAGCACCGGCCTGGAAAAATGCGACAGATTTCATCGAGCAGAAGCAGAATCAATTGCATAGAGGTTCATCTATCCCGGAAAAAACAGAAAGCATATCACCACTGATAAGGGGAACTGTATTGCATCGTTGCCTGGAGAGTATGACTGCCACCAGCAGGTATAATCTTGCAGAGATACTGAAAAGCGTGCCTGAATACACGGCTCTCGAAAAAACAGCACAGCAAGCCTTCAAGCATGATGTTGAATCAATCATCAAATCTCTGATTGAGAATAACGACTTGTCCTGGATATTCAAACAGCAGGAGAGCGCCTATTCTGAGCTTCCTATTTTGTACAAAAAAGGAAATACCCTCATCAGCGGTATCATTGATCGGGTCCTCATCCGGGACAATACTGCATTTGTGATCGATTATAAGGCGATTCGTATAGAGCATGATGAAGCCTTGTCTGCCTTCATCAATCAGTATCGACCGCAAATCCAGCTTTATACGGAAGCAATAAAAAGTATTTTCGGCATCAGTCATGTTGAGGGGTATCTTCTTTTCCTTGATTCATCCAGACTCCAGCTTGTCAGCCGCCTATAATCCAATCAACTCCTTATGAGAATCGGCATACAAAAAAATACATGCAATACTTGGAATCATAGTAGTATTGGGTATATCTCTGGGAGATGCAGTCGCAAAACAGGGAAGGGTTTCATCCGAGGCCAGGAGTCTGCTGAATACAGCAAGCAATGCGTTTGTTCAAAACGCCTGCATCAAGACAATTCTTGCGCAGGCGTCTTCTTGCAACGTTCATTCAACAGCCTGAAATATTCTTTTCTGCACCAATCTTCTGTCCTTGCCATTTTCTGAAATGCCTCTTCAAAACCGGTCGCACCTGCGGAAAAAATTCCATGGCCAAGGGCAATACACACACCAGCGCCCTGAATGGCTGGAGGAACGGATTTGGCCAGACCATTCACTCCGGTTTCGCCTGCAATCACGGGAACATCAGACAAAGAACGTTTCCGGTCGCAGAACCGGGTACAATCATTGATCATGCATCCCCGCTCTTCACAAAACATGGACAGAATAACGCTGAATTTTGGATGACCATGCAGTACGGCATGATAGTTTGAACAGGCGTAGATACCTTTGTGAGCAGGCAATTCAGATGAAGCGGAAAGACTGTCATGAGAAGTATAATCAAATGGAACAGATACAATCTGATTCTCGAGTTCATCAAGTGAAGAGCTGGTCTTGCTGATATGGATCATGTCCCCGTCAAAATAACTGATATTTCCAAAGAATGAATCGACATATCCTTTCTCAACGGTATAACGTCCTACCCGGCAGAGTTCTTTGCGAATTGCATCTTTGTCATGCATCATGCCTTGGGTAAATGTAAGATCAGTCCTATCGGGAACCCTCAACCATGCAGTCTTAAACCGTTCAATATGCTGTTGCTCATCCGGCAGCTTAAATCCTTCAGTCAGTAAATCAAGAAAATACTTCACAAATGTGGTATGAAACACCGTAGAAAAAGCAATGAACGCCTGTTCGATAGTCTCTTCTCCGGTTGCAATAATGCCGAAATTTTGGACAAGAAGTGCCTTGCGATCATGAAGGAAATGAAGAATCTTATCATAAAACTCTTTTTCTGACTTTCCTCTCCATTCGTCTTCCCGTATAAACGGAATATCATGCAAAAAAACTTTTGTTTCACTGTCTTTCGGAGCAAGTCTGCAGGATTGTTCATCAGAACGTTGTATGAGAAGATCAGCAAAAGGCAAAGATGGTTTGGCAAAGAGCAGAGTTGAGAGATTCACTTTGTGCAATATTTCCGTGAATAGGGAATGCCATTCATCCTGATTACTTGACTTTTCGGCATCAATGATGTTGTAAAAATGGATGCTTTCTGGAACTGCAATCCGGTCACGGATAAGTTTGTGGGTATATTTTTTTATCTGATTATGCATGGAAAAACAGGCGTCATATCACGCTCTCGTAAATCAAAAAGGGAGAGCATGTCAGCTCTCCCCCATTATCGAGGTTAATTATTTTTCGTTATCTAGCGTCTTATTTGTCTTCTTCCTCGCGTAAAAACTTTTCATATTCGGCCTTGCTCATCAAATCATTTAACTCAGACGGATCACTCATTTCAAGAACAACAAGCCATCCGTTGCCATACGGATCTTCATTGATAATCTCCGGTGTATCGGCAATATCCTCATTGACTTCAACGACCGTGCCGGTCACCGGGCTGACCACCGGGGCCGTTGCTTTGGTTGATTCAATCTCGGTCAATTCAGAATCGCCGTCGATTTCCATATCAATCTCCGGCATTTCCACAAATACAATATCGCCTAACTGCTGTTGTGCATAGTCGGTCAGGCCGATGGTCGCTCGTTTTCCTTCCGCTCGCACCCAGGTATGTTCTCGATGATATTTGATGTCATCAGGATTCATAAAAAACCTCCACACATCGTCACTGAAAAGTTAGAAATTATATTGAGAGTAAGTATAGATGAGAATGGCTTTGTTTGTAGCCTATGCACAAAATTTTGTCAAGAAATTTTTTCTCTGCTCGTGAAATGAACTATCGGCTGATGATGATATTATTTTTGTCCGATTAATCCAAATCGGAATTTTTCGAAGAGACTGGACTGAGCAAGTCGATCCAGCAGCGGAGAAAAACAGTTCATAATAAGAATGGCAAATGGCGCACCTTCAGAATATGTTCCTTTTAATCGAATAATTACGGTAAGAGCACCACACCCAATCCCAAAGGCTATCCGCGCTACCGGCACATACGGACCCGTGAGTACTGGAGTTGTTATGAAAAGTGCACAGAGGATCAGACTGCCTGAGAGCATATGGAAAAACGGATCCCCGGTAAAAAACCCTTCATTTCCTCCGAAAATCCAGGCAAATAAACCAACGCTTGCAATATAGGCAACTGGTAAGTGCCAGGTAATATATTTTTTGTACATCAAAAACCCAGCACCGAGAAGCAATGCTGCCACGGAAGTCTCGCCGAGCCCGCCTGCACGATTTCCTAAAAAAAGCTCGATATAGAGCGATGCTTTGGTATGATAGATTTCGAGAAGCCCTGACATGCCGTGTTCCTTTAAGATCATTAAAGGAGTTGAGGTAACAACATCAGAAGAATCAAGAGCTCGAATTCCTGGTTCTACAAATGTTGTAAGCAGTGAAGGGAAAGCGAACAAAACAAGCGTGCTTCCGATGAGAACAGGATTGAACAGCATAAAATCCAACCGGTTAAAAAGCAATCTGCTTATCAAAATTGCTGAAAACGATCCAAGCGCCGGAATTCCTGCTGGCACTGATGCAGGAATCAACAAGGGAAAAAGCAACCCGATAAGAAACGCATTCCCGTCTGATATAGTCAATGGCTTTTTAAGGAGCCATTGGATCGCAATTTCGGAAAGAAGTGCAGTTCCAATGCTGATTGCAATGATAACCGCGGCAGCCTGACCAAAATAATAAACTGCCATAACAACTGTCGGAAATAGCGCACCACTGATAATCCATGCAATGGGAACCAGCAATTCCTTTCGAGCAAGTGATTGCTTCTTTACCGTCCCTATCACCGGGGATTTCTTATGCTGTTTATGAAATATTGGTTTCATTATAGCGTCTGGATAGAAAAATCCTGCCCTATAAGAGCGGCAGGATTTCCTGTACGGGGATACACATTTGATTAGGGAACCTGAACGACTTCCGTAATCCCTGGAACTTCCTGTTTTAATTGCTTTTCGATAGCCATTTTTAATGTCATCGTGGACATGGGGCAGCACCCGCACGCGCCTTTCAATCGTACGGTTACTTTTCCCTTCTCATCCACACTCACCAGTTCTACATCGCCTCCATCTCGCTGGAGTGCCGGTCTTACTTTGTCAAGCGCCTGTTCTACAGCTTCTTTCATAAAATCATTCTCCTTATAATATCATGCATGAATGTACTGCTATCTTTGTTATTATACACATTTTTTTTCTTATGCACAAAAATTTTATCACAAAAAATATTTAGGGTATTGACAGCATCCTCTCGTTTTGATACTGTACGAAAAAATAAGGCGATGGAGTTCGCCAAAAAACCGCCTTTAAATAGAGGCTAATGACTCCTACTATCAGCTTTTTCAGTGAGGAGTCGTTCCGTTTACGAACAACAACCTGCTGCTATGCAGGTTTTTTTTTGCCTTGATGCAATGAGGTGACAAAGGAGTATGTATGGAACAGCTTTTTATTATCGCTTCACTTTGGCTTGGTCTGGCTGTTTTTGCCGCTATCGTCGCTTATCATCTCCGAATTTCTATCGCACTCGTTGAAATTTGTGTGGGAGTAATCGCAGGCGCGATAGCAACCTTGTTTGGCCTGAGGGAAGCATTAGGTTCCGATTCTGAATGGCTCAGATTTCTTGCTGCCTCGGGAGCGATTTTACTTACGTTTCTGGCAGGTGCTGAATTGGACCCTGTTGTCGTAAGAAAAAAAATGAAGGAAATTACTGTCGTCGGATTGATCGGATTTTTTGCACCGTTCGTCGGATGTACAGCGCTTGCCTATTATGTACTCGAATGGAATTTCCAGGCAAGCTGTCTCTGTGGCATAGCGCTTTCAACAACCTCCATGGCTGTTGTATATGCGGTCATGCTGGAAACGGGTCTTAATAAAACCGAGTTCGGCAAAGGAATTCTTGGGGCCTGCTTTATCAATGACCTGGGAACCGTCATTGCCCTCGGTCTTTTGTTTGCACCGTTTACCTTGAAAACGATTATTTTTATAATAACCTGTATAACCGTCTTTTTCCTTCTTCCCCGTATCACCGGTTTTATGACCGATCGTTACGGAAACAGAACCGCTGCCATACGAACCAAATGGATTATGCTCGTTCTTTTCGGCTTGGGAGCTTTGGCATTCTGGTCGGGCAGTGAAGCAGTTCTTCCGGCCTACATCACTGGCATGATACTCGCGGAAAGCGCTGGTCGGGATACATTCTGGATTCGGAGGTTAAGAACGCTCACGGTTGGATTTCTTACGCCGTTTTACTTCCTTCGCGCAGGAATGCTCGTTTCAGTGACCGCCCTGATTGCAGCGCCTTTTGTTTTCATCCTCTTATTGGCAGGCAAAGTAGTGTCAAAAATATTCGGCTTGTATCCATTTATCGGTTTATTTCGACGAGACCCGAAAGAGCGATGGTACTATACGCTTTTAATGTCCACTGGCCTAACGTTCGGAACCATTTCTGCTTTATATGGTTTTTCGAACAACATTGTTACTCAATCGCAATATTCTTTCCTGGTAGCAGCGGTCATTGCAAGCGCTGTCATTCCTACGTTGATCGCGGGAATTGCCTTTTTGCCGAAGCATCTTCTGACGAAGCAGGCCGCGGTGAAAACAGTGGGAAACGACTTAAGCGAGGAAGGATGAGCCATTTGATGATATTTTCATTGTCAAGAAAAGTAATCTCTGATACCCTGTTGCCTCGATGAACCTGCAAACCATTGAAGAACAATTTCTGCTTTTGATCAATAACGGCATGACGAATACTGTCTTCGATATCATCATGCCTTTTCTTACGAGATATGGTTACCTTCTCGTCATTCCCTTCCTGGTATCCATGATACTCCTGGCATTCAGGACAAAAAAACCGCATGGGAAGAACTATGCTGTGGCTGCGCTCGGAGCAATACTCATTTCGGTATGTGCCTTTTTTGTGGCGGAATGGATCGAAGACATGATAAAAATCGCCGTGGCTCGTCCGCGTCCCTGCAGAACGATCGAAGGAATACGGCTTATTCTCCCCTGCCCGAAATCATTTTCACTTCCATCAGGACATGCGATAACTTCTTTTGCCTGCGCTCTCCCGCTTTTTTTTCTCACCCGGAGATACCTTTCGTTCACCTGGCGTTTGTACCCGTTATTGCTTGCTGCAGTAATTTCCTTCTCGCGTCTTTATCTGGGACTTCATTATCCCACGGATGTGCTTGCTGGAGCATTCTTGGGAGCTGGCATCGGACTGGGACTTTCAATCCCCTACGATATTTTCTTGAGCAGAAAAAAACGTAAAAGATATCACGGTTAACTATACTTCCAGAACTAGTCCTTCCATCCGTGATTCCCGATCAAAGGAACAAACATGCAGGGAATATGCTTCTCTGTAGTAAAACTGTCTCCTTTTTTTAGGACCGTTACAAGGTTCTGACCATATCGTTCTCCCACCGGTATCACCATCCTGCCGCCGTCTTTTAACTGATCGACTAAAGAGACCGGAATATCGGGTGCACCTGCAGTAACCATAATCGCATCAAAGGGCGCCATCTCTTTCCAGCCATACGTTCCATCGTACACTTTAATAGCAACCGTTCGGTAACCAAGCCGATCAAGCGTTGCCCGGGCTCTCTCAGCGAGCAATTTGATCCGTTCCACCGTATACACTTTTTCACACAATTTAGCCAGAACAGCCGCCTGATAACCAGAACCAGTTCCAATTTCAAGCACTCGTTCGCATCCGGTTAATTCGAGAAGTTCGGTCATTCGGGCAACCATGTAGGGTTGCGAAATAGTCTGGCCTTCCCCAAGAGGAAGCGCATTATCTTCATATGCCATTCCCCGGATAGCTTCAGGAAGAAATTCGTGGCGGGGAACCGTGCGCATCGCATTCAGCACACGCTCGTCCCTTACTCCGCGTGCAATGATCTGCTCATCGAGCATCTTGCTGCGTTCTTTGTCGTAATTGATCACTCGGAACTCCGTTTGGATTTCGGAGATATGAATGACATGGATTCAAGTGACTTGAGAGTTTCAAGAGAAGAGTAATCAGTAAGATCAAGATGGAGCGGAGTTATGGAAATACAATTTTTACCTATGGCATCAAAGTCTGTACCCTCTTCACGTTCCCAATCGGGTTCACCACCGCCGATCCAATAATATTTTTTGCCACGAGGATCGACTCGTTCAACGGTCAAGTGCCGGTACACCCGTTTTCCCAAACGAGTAATCTTGGTTCCCTGAATATTCTGAAGAGGCATATTCGGAACATTGATGTTCAGAAGCGTTCCTTTCGAAAGCCCATGATCCAAAACCCGTGCTGCTGCCTGACAGGCAACTTCTGCTGCTTCGGCAAACAGAAAATCTTCACGAGCAACCAGGGAAATAGCTATTGCTGGAATACCCAGAAGGGTTGCTTCGATAGCACCCGCAACCGTACCGGAATACGTCACATCATCACCAAGATTCGGCCCCTTGTTAATACCGGAAACCACAAGTCTTGGTTCCTGTTCCAACATGCCTTTCACTGCAATATTTACGCAGTCGGTCGGTGTTCCGTTCACGCTGTAAACCGATTCCTTGATTTCCTCGATCAAGAGCGGCCGATGGAGAGTCATGGAATGCCCTGCTGCACTCCGCTCGCGATCCGGAGCAACAATGATAACAGTATCAAGATCGCGTAATCGTTTCGCAAGCATCTGGATGCCAGGAGAAAAAACTCCGTCATCATTCGTTACGAGTATCATCCTATTTCCTTACTTAACTTATTGGGGTAAGCGTGATTATACAGTAATGGTGCAGCATGTAACGTGAGGAAGATCATTTAAAACCGAAGGGATTCTATATCAGATCATTCCTATTTGCAAATGGTTTGTGCTTAATGATAAAAAAGAGGCCGCCCATTTTCCCGAGCGGCCCGATCTTTGTTTTGCTAATCCTCTAAACTTCCAATCATCTAAACATCTGATTTCTTTTCTGGGCTTCACCAGAACCGTTCAGCCCAGCCTACGAAACTATCTTCTATTTCTTTCCTGGCTTCCAGTTTGGATCAAAAACACCGGTTCTATTTTGCATATTCCCGGTTCCTGTGGATTTTTTTGAGGTGGATTTTTTTGAGGATGCTTGGTTCAAATATCTTGCCTCAAACGGTACACCATCATGAGCCAAAGATTCAAGCCATTTAGAATCAATAGCGAAACCCATTGTCATAGCATCTGCCTCTGCAGGCGACACTTTTCCTTTTGAAACAAGCGTTAGCGCCTTAGAAATAGAATAGCCCTCCATAAGTGAAGTGCCTCGAGATTGAAGAGAAGCATCCCGCTCTATATCAAGGATCGTTACATCCTTAACAACATTCGTTCCCTGCTGATAGAGCTGTTTAGAAGCAACTCCACTAAATTTCATACTGCCCCCTTTTCTAATGTCAGTAGCTACCCAATTCGTTGCTTCTAACTGTTGTGCTTCTTCTGGTGTAATTTTACCCTGCATGAGCTTGACGGCAGAGGGGCCATATATGGAGACCATCACATCCCATGCATTAGCTACTGCCGCGAGCTTTTGTGATACGCTTAGTTTTCCTCCGCTCAATGCTATTTTTGCATACTTTACAGAGTTTGCAATTGGTACGATATCCGCTATTATATAAACAGGTAGCAAAGCAACCTGATCCGCTGTTCTAACGTCTTCTTCTGACGCATAGGCGACCGACCGGTATTCTACCGATTGGTCATACCAATAACTCACGCCATTAACAGACCATTCATAAAATCTGCTAACACAACCAACTGGATCGTTTACCATGGTGCTAATGTAATCAGATCTCTTCTGCGAACCCTCATTACTGTTTTCCCAAGACCAACCACCACCCCCATCCGATGTAGCAGAACTGTCATAATGATTTGCGTATACATTATTTTCCTGATTTACAGGGTTGTCTTCAAATGAGGTCTTAGAGTGATCCGCTGGATTACCAAATCGATCAAGACTCCCGTCAAGACTCCCCTTTGCTTCGTATCCGCTCGGATCTGTTACGTTCACCGGATCATTCCATGCGTACGCATACCGATTCAGACCTTCAATCGGATCCGCGCTGATAAACCTTCCGAGTGTCGGATCGTATAACCGCGCATTATAGTTGTACAAGCCAGTCTCGGTATCCATTTCCTGGCCCGTGAACTTGTGATCTTCGACCTCATTTTCGAATGAACCCGTGGCATCATCACTGCCATACGGCTGATAGAACTGCTGGTTCACCACAGAGCCGGTGGAATTCGTGACAACATTGGTCCCACCCAGGTGGTCTTTCAGCATGAAGTACAGGCTGCCATCAGGTTTCTTCTTAATCGTTGTGCCTGCTGCGTGAATGTATACCGTCTGGTTCCCTGACTGGTCTTTTTCATAAATACTCCCGACATACACCTTCGTGAAACTGCCGGTCTGCTTCTTTACCCGTTCTCCGCTGGGACCATAAGTAAAGGTTGTGGTCGCCCCTGATTTCAGAATAGAGAGCGGCTTGTTGTCGTAGTTCCAGGTTAAGGTTCTGCCATCGCCGGTCAGCATGTTGCCGTTGTCGTCATAGGTGTAGCTCCTGGCTCCTGCTGCGGTGACTGCATGTTTGTGGGCTGAGTTGCCATACGTGTAGCTGTTGGTTTCAAAGCTGGTGATATTGCCGATGGTGTTGTAAGCATAGGCCTTGCTGTAGATTTGCGTGCCGCTGCCGATCGTCGTGCCCGTGCCTCTTCTGGCGTTGGTCAACCGATAACCGTCGTCATACGTGTACTGCCAGTTAGCGCTGTTTTTGTTGTCGACAATACCCGTAACTATGCCGCCATTGTCATACGTGTAATTCATATCCAACGCCGCTGCTACACTGCCTGTCCATTTATAGGGTTTTAAACTGGTGTTGCCGAGCCCCCATACCTCACCACTGTTTTTTACGGATATATCCCTGAGCTGTCCACCAATATATGTCCAGCCGTTGCCGTTCCAGTAGTACACAATATTATCGGCATCTGTGGCAAAGACAGATCCATCGCTGCCTACGGATACCGCAGCCAAAATCTTGTCGGATACGCAGGTGAAACTACTGCCATTCCACTTGTATACCTTATTGCTGTTCACACCGATGCCCCATAGTTCGCTGGAGCTTCTGACCGCAAGGGATTTTAACTGGCCGGTGATGCTTGACCAGGCGCTCCCGGTCCATTGGTACACATTGTAACTCGAGTCTGTTCCGAACACGGAACCATCACTGCCCACGGAAACCTGATACATAGCCGTGTCGTCAAGCTTGGTGTAACTGCCGTTCCACCTGTATAACTTGCCGGTGGTGTTGCCGAGCCCCCATATTTCACTGGAGCTTCTGACAGAAAGGGATTTTAACTGGCCTCCGATAGCCGACCAGACGCTCCCGGTCCACTGGTACACATTGTTACTCGAGTCTGTTGCAAACGCGGCTCCGTCACTGCCCACGGAAATTTGCGACATGGCAGTGGTCGACACTGCGGTATAGAGGCTGGAAATCTTTGCCGCATCCACATGCTTTAGCCTGAAATTATTGGAATCATAGCTGTAGGTTTGGACAAGTCCGTTGCCTAACACCCTGGTTTCCAACCGGCCATATTGATCATATTTAGAACTCTTAAGGTATTGTTCGCCGCCGGAGGACGAGCCGATTTTGCTGAGAGACCCGTTGGTCGTATCATCGTACGTGTTGTAGACATTGCTGCTATCCGGGTACGTTGCCTGCGTGACCCGGCTTAAGGTGTCATACGCATTTTGGGTCGTATACGTCGTGCCATCAATCGTCTTGTCCGTTCTGGTCACACGTCCTAATGCATCGTAATAATACACATTGGTTACGGGCTGGCCGCCGGTTGCATTGCTGTATTCCCGTACCAGTTTGCCTACGCTGTTCGTTCCTGTGTAGCCGCTGAACGTATCGTAGTCATACTGGATGTAGGTATTATCCGGGAATGTCTTTTGGGTTAACCTGTTTACATTGTCATAGGTTAGGGTGACGGTCTGGTTCTTGGCGTCCGTCTCGCTGGTGAGTCGTCCTCCAATATCATACCCATACGACCAGCTTCCCATGTCCATGTCGGTCATGGCGGTCTTTCTGCCCAGATTGTCATAGGTCACGGTGTTATAGTTTCCTAGGTTATCGGTGGTCCTAATGACCCTGCCTAAGGCGTCGTATGAATTCGTGGTAGTGGAATACAGCGTTGCGCTGCCATACGTGCCGGTGAACTTCTCGATTTTCCAAACCCGTCCGTATGCATCCACTGTGTTCCTGGTCTGCTTGTTGTTTGCATCCACGGCTGTGGTGACGTAGTCGTTGAAGAACGTGCGCGTATAAGTTCCGTCAGGCCTGTCCGTGCGAGTCAAACGGCCCACAGCATCATACGTAAATGTCGTGGCCTTTTCTTTGGATACGCTGGCCCAGGGTATAAACGTCCCATCACTGGTTGTTTTGTAACCGATATATGTTTTATAAACCTGTCCCAGGGCATTGTATTCCACCGGACCGCTTACCACCATCTTCCCGGATTCTTCCGAGGGTGACTGGGTCTGGAGGGTGCGTCCAAGGCCGTCCATGTAGGCATATGAATCAAAGGTATTGTTACTGCCTGCAGCTTTGCGGACTTTTGCTACGACCGTGTTGGGGCTGGTGGAGCTGGACCAGAATGAGTATGTCATGCTTGTCTGCGGCAACGCCTCACTGAAGTCCTCATCCCACGTGGCAGTGGATCTTCCCAAGGTGTCGTATTTGCTCCGTACATAATGATTATTGACGTCCTTGACGCTCTTTACCTGGCCAAATAACCCGCTCCCGGTAAATCCGCTGTCACCGCTTGCATTCACTCCATAATAGTACGTATATGCTGTCTTGTTTAATGCATTCGTCGCGCTGATGGGGAATGTATAGTATGTGCTGTCGTATGCCGTCGTCGTGGTATGATTTAAGGCGTCGGTTACTGACGTAACGTTACCATACTGATCATACGCCGTAGTGACGGTAGGATTGGCTGCATTTTCACGAGAACCAAAAACCGCTGCGGTCTCCACTTTTCTTAAGTATTTTGTGGAGGAATCGTAATCAGGCGTGCCATTGTAGGTATTCGAGTAGTAGTTCCAGTTCTCGGCCACCTTGGTTGAGTCATCGCTTTTGTTGGTGTAGCTGTGCTTCGGAACTCCAAGGATCCAGTTGGTGGTGTCATTGATGTATTCTGTGTAGGAATACAGTTCATCACCGTTTACCGAAACATCTCCCATGCTGCTTACCTTGGTCAGGTTCCCGTAGGTGGTGTCGTAGGTGTAGGTTGTCCGGGTCTGCTTGTAGCTTGCATCGCCGTCATACAGGAAATTATCCGTTTGGGAAAGATAGATAAAATTGACTCCGGTATAGGGAGTGGTATAGCTGTACGTATTCTGCACTTTTGAAAAGAGGTTGTTCGATGCATCTTTTACCTGAACCTCGGACACCAAGCCTTTTTTGATGGCATCCTGGAAGTATGAGGTCGTGGCATAGGTTCCTATGGCATCAGTAACAGTAACAAAATTATGCCCGCGGAATTCGCTGGTGCCGCTGTCCCACAACGCGCCGCTATAGGAATAGTTTGTCGTATAGGAATTTCCCATGCCGTCACTATTCGTAGAGGACGTCACCCGATATCTCGTTTTGCTGTTCAGGGTATACGATTCGTAGCCTAATTGCTTTGTCCCGCCGGTTGCCTCACTGTATACCTGGGTTAATTTGCCGCCTGCATCGTAGGTGAAGCTGGTAAGCGGTGTATGCTCGTAGCCGAATTCTGATATGACAACGGTTTCATAGGAGTTCAGTTTCATGGCGGCGCTGGCATCACCTGTCGAAAGCGGCGAGGTCATATCATAATGCAACTGGATCTGGCTCAAATCCTGGATAACGCTCCAGTCGCTGCTGTTATAGATTGACGTGGTAATGTAAGAGTAGCGGGTGTAATTATGCACTGAAGACAACCACATGGAGCAGCTATCGGGATACGTAGGGGGATAGTAGCCGCAAATTTGCCAATCTCCATAGATCGGATTTGCGCCTGTTGGCTCTATCGCAAACGTTATTACAAAAGCCCGATTATTGGGGGTTGCTGAATCGTGGTAATTGTAGGTTATGGATTTAATCCCATGCCCTGTTACATGTTCTGAATCACACGTGTGGCCGTGGCTGTCTGTCTTGCTGATCGTGTCGCTTTTCTTTTGCCAGTAATCAAAGATCATGGCATCGCCTTTGGGAGTGAGAATTCCGTCAATATCCCACTCATAGGTTACAT
>Ga0265297_10003107_pt1 | contig 31072 bp, 25 predicted proteins | sample Munlanlwell13791_FD_192502 | JGI IMG/M metagenome (GOLD analysis project Ga0265297, IMG submission 192502) | Leachate microbial communities from a municipal landfill in Southern Ontario, Canada - Leachate well 137-91 | ecosystem: Engineered > Solid waste > Landfill > Unclassified | place...
TAGTAATAACCAAAAATTAATATCACTGGTAAGCGACAAGCATGAAATAAATGTTTGTGTAGAAATAGCTGATACGACGGAAGAAAGAGCGCGCGGTTTAATGAATAGAGAAAGTTTGCCTGACAATGAAGGTATGCTTTTTGTATTTGATAATGAGGCACATCAATCATTTTGGATGAAAAATACTTTAATTCCGCTGGATATTTTATTTTTTGATGCCAATTATAATTTGGTTGACTATAAAGATGATTTTCAACCCTGCCGGGGTGATGTTTGTGAAAGTTATGCGTCGAGACAGCCAGCTATGTACGCGCTGGAAGTAGGGGCGGATGTTTTGGATGAAAAAAATTACGAATTACGATTAGAATCACTATCATTTCGTAATTCGTAATTTTTTTGCAACTGTTACTAGATTAAATCTATTTTTTTTATTTTCAATTACCTGAAACTGGCAAGCAGATAGTATCTTATCGATTTCTGATAGTGTAAAAGCGTGATAGTAACGAGTGGTAAGGATTTGGCCAGCGCTGTTTTTCCAAGGAATCAAGGTGTCATTTTCGGCTAAATTTTTATCAAATCGATGATCTTTATTAAAATATTTTTTGTATTTGGGTTGGTACAAATTCCAATTAGTCATAATAAACAATCCCCCAGGTTTGAGGGCGCGGAAGATATTATCTACAACTTGTTGACGCAATATCTCATTTGGTAAATGGTGGAAGGAAGCAATGGCAAAAACGATATGGTAATAATTGCTGGGCAATTTTAATTGACTCATATCATCTATCTGCCACTGGGCCGTTGGATATTTTGATTTGGCTTCGGCAATTAGTTTTTGGCTGATGTCAACTCCCAGGTAATCGATCGAATATGGGCTCAATATTTGGTATAATCGACCATTGCCGCAACCTAGATCGAGAATGTTTTGTCCGGCCCGCGCGTATTGTTTAACGTATGATTTTATCTCATTCCAATTGTATTGTCGGGTTTGGGAGAAATGTTCGGCGATGGAGTTATATGATTTTTTAATAGCGGCGATTATTTGGTGAGAATGTTTTGTTTTCATAGCTTGGATAATGACGAATTGGCTATATTATAAATTCCTATTACTCGTAATTATATTATGTCAGATTTTCAACAAAAATTCGAAAATATCAAGGCGTCCCGGCGGGCGGCTGTTTTGTCAATTTTAGAACAAAAAGTTAGTAATGAGGATGGTTTACAAAGGATTGTGCGACAAATATGCGCTAAATATAAGGTAGATTGTCTGGAGGTAAAGAAATCACATTTGGTTAGCACCTATCGGGAGATGTCGGCGGGTAATCAAATTTCAAAGAGTGAAATCTTTGAGAGATTATTAACTAAAAGGCGGATCAGGACCATGTCGGGGGTGAGTGTGATTTCGGTGATGACCAAGCCAATGGGCTGCCCGGGAAATTGTGTCTATTGTCCTAGCCCGGCGCGTATGCCCAAGAGTTATCTGGAAAATCAGCCAGCCGCGATGCGGGGGGTGATGAATGATTTTGATCCTTACGAACAAGTGCGGTCGCGATTAATCATGTTGGACAAAATGGGACATGATATTTCCAAGAATGAGATGATTGTGTTGGGAGGAACTTTTTCCGCCCATCCGGTTAAATACCAGGAGCTGTTTATCAAACGTTGTTTTGACGCCTTTAATAATTACAAATTATCCAATAATATTGTTGGGGCGGGTTTGAAACCCGCCCGTACGGAATCTATCCGCCCAGATGTTGCCAATATTCCCAATAGTTTATCGGAAGCTAAAAAAATAAACGAGACAGCCGATTGTCGGCTGATCGGTTTGACCATTGAAACGAGACCGGATTATATCACGCCGACAGAGGCCAAATGGTTGCGATATTTGGGAGTGACGCGAGTAGAGTTGGGAGTACAGAGTGTTTTTGATGATGTGCTAAATTTGGTCAAAAGAGGACATAATGTTGAGAAAGTTAAGGAGGCGACGGCTATTTTACGTCAGGCTGGTTTTAAGATTGTTTATCATATTATGCCGGGATTACCGGGTACTAGTATTGAACGTGATAAACAAATGTTTCGCTTATTATTTTCTGATCCTGGTTTTTATCCTGATCATTTAAAAATCTATCCCACAGTAGTATTGGAAAATAGTGAACTGTTTAATGTCTGGCAAAAAGGGGAGTATAAACCATATCAGGAAGATGATTTAATCAAATTATTTGGTCAGATTAAACCAAATATTCCACCTTGGGTGAGAATTGTTCGTTTGATGCGTGATATTCCCAATAATTCGATCGTGGATGGAGTTAAGACTTCGAATTTACGTCAGAAATTGCATGATTCGGGAGTAAATTGTAATTGCATTCGTTGTCGGGAGCCAAAAGGTGAAAGCATTGCCGATTTAAAATTAATTAGGCGGAGTTATCATGTCAGAGGGGGACAGGAAATATTTTTGAGTTATGAAAGTATTGATGATAAAAAGATATTAGCTTTATTGAGATTATTTATTCCCCAGGGTGAAAATGAATTAATGAAAACTATTAGTGAAATAGACAAAGCGGCGTTAGTGCGAGAATTACATACTTACGGGCAGGTGGTGGGAATCAACAAGAGTAGTGAAGGTGTTAGTCAGCATCAAGGTTGGGGAAAAAAATTAATGCAAATCGCTGAAGAAGAGGTAAGAGAAGCTGGATATAAAAAAATGGCCGTTATTGCTGGCGTGGGCGTGCGCCAGTATTACCAAAAGTTAGGTTATAAATTAGTGGGTGAATATATGGTTAAAAGTTTGGTATAATTCAAGTAAATATAATTAATATTGTAGGGGCGGGTTTTAAACCCGCCCAATCACGACACAAAAATTATGGAACAAAATCAACCACAACACGATAATAACACAGCGAACAACGCCAATCCCGACGACAAAAGATTTGAGTTGGCTGAGCGATTTAAATCACGACAGCAAAAAATGGATCGAGAAGGATCGAGTAGAGGTAAATCAGAAGCAGCATTTTACGCGGCTGATCCTTCGGCCAAATATAGCACATTATGGACAGTCACTTTGGTGGCCATGCTGGTAGTAGCTTTGGGAGTAATTGCTTTTTTATTAGTCAAAGGTGGTACTGGGTCATCCGTGGTGGATACTCAGGAGAAATTTATTACTTATAATCAGATAAAGGGTAAATATGACCAAAGTTTGGTGGCGGCGACCAACAAATTGATCGAAGCGGAAAACAGTTTTAATGTCAAAGATTATGCCGAGGCTAATGATACGGCTTCCGAGGCTGAGGATAGTTATAGCCAAACAGTTGATTATCTCTATGATTTAAAACAAGTACCCATGGGCGATGAGTATTCATATTTGGATTTATATTATGATGACTTGGAAAAGCTGGCGAGTTTAGGTGAGGACATGTCGTCTTCATTGGCCTATGCGGCTCGCTCGGCTGATCGTGGTAAATATAGTGACGCCACCAAATCGTTGCAAGAATATACTGGCGCGGCGGCCGATGCCGATTTGATTTTGCAGCAGATAAATACGTTTAAAACCAGTCACATCGATTTTTTTGGAAGTTAAGTAAATTACGTTTGTCATTGGTAATTTTGTAATTAAAATAATGAAAATGAATGATGATTTAAAAAATGTAGTTATTTTTTCCGATGGTGGTTCTCGTGGCAATCCCGGACCGGGAGCGGGTGGTGGCGTGGTTTATTTTGATGAGGGTAAAAAAATATTGGCTGATGCTTTTTATTATGGACATTGCACCAATAACCAAGCTGAATATCGAGCTTTATTGGATGCTATTAATTTGTTGGAACAGAATTATACTGGCGAATTGATTGAGCTGAATCTAAATATTTTTTTGGATAGTGAGTTGATGGTTAAGCAAATTAATGGTGAGTATCAGGTTAGAAATGACGGACTAAAAGAATATTATTCTCAGATTCAAGAGAAGTTATCATGTTTTGGCCAAACCACTATTACTCATGTGGTACGCGCTAATAATCAATTAGCCGACAGTTTGGTCAACGCCGCCCTTGATAGGTGGGCAGAATAATTAATTTTTTTATGTCTTTTTTCCAATCTGAGTATCAAAAATTGAATCAACATCAAAAAAAGGCCGTCGATGAAATCTATGGTCCGGTCTTGGTGTTGGCGGGACCGGGGACGGGTAAAACACAGGTTATTGCCTTGCGGATTGCTAATATTTTGTCCAAGACCGATACGGCGCCACACAATATTTTGTGTCTGACTTTTACCAACTCCGGTGTGAAGGCGATGCGGGAGCGGTTGGTGCGAATAATGGGCACAGATGGTTATAAAGTGGATATTCATACTTTCCACTCGTTTTGCAATGAGGTGATCAATTATTATCCGGAACGGTTCTTGTTGGCCAAGCGGATGCAGCAGATTTCGGATTTGGAACAGATTGTTTTTCTAAAAAAGGCCATGGATCAGTGTCGCCTGGTTAAATTAAGACCAGCCAAAGCCCCATATTTTTTCGTGCCCTATATTTTGAAGGCCATAAATAATTTAAAATCAGAAGGTATCGGCCCATTGGAATTCAAAAAACTGGTTGAACATGAAAAATTATGCGCCCAAGGCGCATCCGCCTCGGGCGGACGAATTACGAATAATATTGTAGGGGCGGGTTTTAAACCCGCCCGTCTTGGTGACCGCCCAAAACCTGATAAAACAAAAATCATCGATAAAAACGTTGAATTATCCCGTATTTATAAAATTTATCAGGAATCATTACACCAACATGGATATTACGATTACAACGATATGATTTTGTTTGTCCTGGATGAATTCAAAAAAGATAAAAATTTTCTAGCCAATTTTCAGGAGAAATATCTATTCATGCTGGTGGACGAGTATCAAGATACCAATGGCGCCCAAAATGAATTGATCAAATTATTGGGTAGTCATGACGATCTGCCCAATATCTTCGTGGTGGGCGATGATGATCAATCAATCTATCGCTTTCAGGGAGCAAGTCTGGAAAATCTATTATATTTTTCTGATCTGTTCAAACGAACAAAGAAAATTAATTTAAATGTGAACTATCGCAGTCCGGGCAATATTTTGCAGGCTTCACGATCACTGATGAAAAATGCGATCAATACAGCCGAGAACCAATTAAAGATTAAAAAGGACTTTGAAGTTTTCAATAAAAAAGGTGGTGATAAAATTCGGCTGGTTAATTTACCAAATGATGATGTGGAACGATATTATATTGCCAAAGAGATTGAACTTTTAAGAAAGAAAAAAGTTGATTTTAATGATGTGGCGGTTTTCTATCGGGATAATCGGGAAGCTGATGATTTAATGAAGATTTTTGATGCATTTGGTATACCACATCGATTAAATCGGGGTGAGGATGTTTTAAAAGATAAAACGATTAATCAGTTAGTCGATTTGATGAAATTTTTATTAAATACCAATGACGATGAGTTATTGTTTTATGTATTAAATTTTGATTTTTGGAATATTGACGCCGTCGATGTTTACCAGATTTTTGTCGAATCAAAACAAAAACCCCAAAAAAAATATATATTCGATTGGTTGGTAAAAAAATGTAATGATCACCATAATGTAGAGACGTTGCACGCAACGTCTAACGTGCCCAGGGAATTTGATAACGAAAATACTGTTTCTCGTTTCATAAATTTCATTTTAAAAATGAAAAAACGTCACAGCAACGTTGTATTCATTGATTTTCTTGAAGCATTGATTAGAGAAAGCGGTTTATTGGATTATTTATTATTATCCGACAAACGTCTTGATAAAATGTCTAAAATAAAAAGTTTCTATAATTTTTGGAAAGATATCAATCGTTCGCGGCCCAATCTGAAGTTAAAGGATGCAATTGGAATATTGGATGAAATGAAGGAAAATAATTTACAGATCAATGCTACTAATTACGATTTTGATGGGCAAGCGGTGAATCTGATGACAGCCCACGGTGCCAAAGGGCTGGAGTTTGATTATGTCTTTATTTGCGGGGCGCGGGATAAACATTGGAGTAACAAACGCCATGTCGAGAAATTAAGGTTGGTGGACGGAGTATTGAAAAAAGAAATATATGGCGAGGACAAAAATGAAGAGGCCAGGCGTTTATTCTATGTAGCCATGACTCGAACCAAGAAACGTTTGTATATCACTTGGGCGGACAGTTATGGAACAGGTAAGGACAAAAAAGAGACTACTGCCGCCATGTTCATTTCCGAAATTGATCATAAATATTGTGATTATATCAATGTAGGGGCGGGGTCTTCCCGCCTTGGGTTGGAAATTGACGTTGATTCCATGCTCTCCAAAACATTTATTAAACCGAAACAAATATCGATTAATGAAAAAAAATATCTGCAAAAACTCTTGGAGGATTTTTCTTTAAGCCCCACCGGTTTAAACAAATATCTCAAATGTCCGCGAGCTTTTCTTTATGACAATATTATTCGGGTGCCCAAGGCTAAAACACGTAGTCTTGCCTATGGTACGGCTATTCACTATGCGTTGGAAATATTTTTTCGCACTTACAAGAAGACAGGGAAATTGCCAAAAGTGAGAAAATTGCTGGATTTTTTTCAAGCCGGGCTGAAAAGAGAGGTGTTACTCGACAATGACTTTGATGACCTATTAAGAAAAGGCAATAATGATCTGATGGCATATTATGATTATTATGCCAATGATTGGTTGGTGCCATTGTACAATGAATATAATTTTGCTACTGGTAAGGTATTATTAGATAAATCCATTCCGCTTTCCGGTAAAGTGGATCGGATTGAATTAATTGAAGATGGTGATGGTGAAAGTGTGCGGGTGATTGACTATAAGACTGGTAAACCCAAATCGCGGAATGATGTTTTGGGCAAGACCAAGAACAGTAACGGTGATTATTGGCGGCAACTGGTTTTTTACAAGTTGCTGGGTGATTTGTCATCGCGATTTGTTTATCGGATCAGAGAGACCGAGCTGGATTTTGTTGAGCCCATGCCTTCCGGTAAGTTTAAGAAAGAGCGTTTTAAAATTACTAAAGAGGATTTGGATGAGTTAAAAAAAACGATCAAAGAAGTTTGGCGGGGTATTTCCCGCTTGGAATTCGATGGTTGTCATGATCAATCCAAATGTAAAGATTGTGAATACCGCCGTTTGTGTGAAAACTAATTGTCATTAAGATTCTTTTAATTTTCTTTTTGAATTTTCTTAATCTCCAATATTATAAAATAAGTTTGTTATAATATTTTATGGAGGTAAAAATGAATACAAGTAAGAAAACACAAAAAGCCATGACAGTCGAAGATTTGGCTCGAATTATGGCCAAACAATTAGCTGCTCTACAAAATGAAATGAGTAGACGCTTTGATGCCGTTGATAAAAGATTCGATGCGATGGACAAGAAGTTTGAGAGAAAAATCGATGTTTTAGACAAAAAGGTTAATATTTTAGACAAGAAGATCGATGCGGTTGATTATAAATTAGACGATAGATTTGGTGAGTTGGAATCCAGATTGATACGAGTTGAGAAAAGGTTGCTTGATATTACCGATAGTCAAAAAACCGTTTGGTATGTGATTGATAAATTGGTGTGCGATATGAATGAATTAAATAAAAAAGGAGTGATCAAGATTCCGACCAAATAGATTATTTGTCCTGTAATTAGTGGCTCGATAAGCTATTTATCGGGCTATATTTATGCCAATAAGCTATTGACTATTTTGTATTATTATGATAGCCTGTATTTGTTGATTACATAGCGAAAACATTGTCCAATTAAGTGTTTTCGAAAAGATTTAAATTAGATAAAATAAATATATTCACTATGAACGATCAAATGATAAATGCTATCAGCCAAGTCGATGCCTATTTGGATAATTTAATTGTCGAAATTGGCATGAACGACCTTTCCAGCGAAGAGCGAGTAGAGGTTAAAGACATGCTGGTGCGATCATTGGAAAAATATTTAATTCGTTTATTGCTCGCCAAGTGTTCCAATGAACAAGTTGAGGAAGTTGAAAAATTGGCTGACAGCGCCAACGCTTTGGAAGACATTTTGAATTATTTTCGAGATAATGTAGCCGATTATGAGGCGGTAACCAAACAAGGTTTTGATAATTTTAAAGATATGATGATCAATAATATGAAGAGTGAGTAAACATTATGACTACCAGCGTATTAGAACAAAACAATATCAACCGTAGGGGCACGCTGCCGCGTGCCCAAACCGAAGCCAATAAACTTGAAAAAGGCAGCATCCTTGACCTAGCCGAAAAACTTGAGAACGCATCGTTAGAAGTCAAAGAAAATCAGCTTGAATCCAGTAAAGCCAAGTATGTTAAGCAACTATACGACCGTCTGCTCAAAGAAAACGAATTTAGAGCCATGTTAAACAACAACATGGAATATCAGTTTGGGGAAAATAATGGATATTGGAAAGAAAACAAGACTGAACTGGCTAATTTATATAAAGAAAAAAGAGAATTGGCTTTAGAAGATAAATGGCAGCAAGCTGTTAAGAAAAAATTTAACGAGAGTCGTTGGGGAGCTGGAATCCAGATTGGTAAATTTAAACTTGGTTTGCAGCACGTTCCTTTTGTCGGTTCTTTTTACCGGACTATTGGCATGTCATTGATGGAAAAATCAATGATGAAAGAGTGTGCAGGCAAGAAAGAGGAGTTGGCTTTTGATAGTAAGAAATCAATGGTTGAATTTAATCAGGATATTTATGAACAGGTGAAGAAGAGAGGGGTGAGTGGCGTTGCCCTACTTGATGATTATCGTAAAGGTTTTGTACCTAAAGAAGCTTTGGGTTTTACGGCAAAAAAATACAAATGGGAAGTGATGAGAAGCACATACAAATATCTAGAAGCCAGAGGTATGACCGATAAGACAAAGATGGTGAGAATTGCCAAAATGGTAGCCTTTGTTGGTGTTAATGATTTACTGGGATTATCTGATGCGTCTACAGGTGAAAAATATCATACAATAACTCGGGCTTGGGATAGTGCTAAGGCTTGGACCAATAAAATGAGCGAAAGATTTTTTGGTGAGGGCCAGGCTACTATGCAATCTATATTGGGTTTGTCCGGATTGGTTGCCTGGAGATATGCCGCTCGTAATAATGATATTGTGCGAGGTCTTTTGGGTGCCACGGCTGCCTACAAATTATCAAATACCGTATTGTCTAGTGTTCTCAAGGAAGAGGCTGTTGAAAAATTTGGTTTAACTAAGGCCAAATTGCAATCAGCTTTGGAGAGATTTGAGAGATCGGAAGATATTTGGAAGGGTTTGAGTGAAAAAGAGATTGCCCAGAGGGTGGAAGTGGAAAAGAAGATTTTAAGGGCTAATAAATGGAAGAAGGGAATTAAGTTTGCTTTATCTGCTTTTGTTGCAGTTGGAGCTGGATATTTCTTGTATTCTTCAGGTCTTGACCATGAAGTGGCCAATCATGTGGAGGCTTCAAGTTTTATGGCTCACGCCCATGCTTCGACTGACAATCACTTTGCTGGTTTTGGTGGGCATTTGAATCATGGCTTGGGTCATGATGTGGCTAGCGATCATGTGGATAGTGTTTCCAATGTTTCGGTGGCGCATGATGTTGTCCAGGAAACTAACAATCATGTTTCCAACATGGATGCTTTTTCTGATCAGGTTTTGAATCATGGCGAAGTGGATATGGACGGTGTTTATCACTACGCGCGGGCTCATAATATTGATATGCGGGGTTACAAGGTGGAACAAGAGATTATGTCCAATTTGGATAAATATAGTGATCCGCATGAATTAAAGGAATTGCTGGAGCATACTGATAAATTTAGAATGCCGATGGGTATGGGCGATCCCGATGGCAACGCTCTCGGTGTGCATATGGGTAATGTTGATCACTTGGATGTTGGTAGTGATGGACAGCCGACGATTGAGGTGGGGTTTGGGGAAGAGCATGTTGATCAAACTTCACAAGCCTATATTGATAACCATATTAATAATACTGGTGCCAATAGTTTAGATGTGGGAGAAACGCCGGTTAAGGATGGTCAGCCAACGGTGGAGAGTGGTTTTGGAGAGGAAGAAGGGTCAAGCGTTTTGAATGTGGGGGATGACCATATGCCGACTACTGAGTATGATGTTGTCGAGCCGGTGACTGTGGCCCATGTGGACGAACAGGTGGTTAGTCATCCGGTTAAATATGCGAGTTATGAGGATATCGAGAGTGAATATGGCAAGTTTCATCATTCTGCTGATGGTCAGGCTAATTTCTTAAATTATATGAATGAAACTAAACCCACTGTCGACAGTGCGCAGTTCTTACCGCAGGAGGCAAGTAATTTACCGGATTTGAGTCACGGACAAATTATTACTGATATTGATAGTGATAGTGATTTACCTGACTTATCTCATGGACAAATATTGACCGATAATAATGTAGATTATGATACTAATTTGACTACTGATCATTTTGACACTTTGCCCCCATTGGATCAAGGCCAGATTTTGACAAATGAACATGGTATTGATGATGCTAATTTACCTGATTTGACCCAGGGGCGAATTGTGACTGATGAAGTGATTACTACTCCAATTGAGTCTGAATATAATCATTTGCCTTCTTTGGAACAAGGCCAGATTGAAGTTAATGTTGATACGAGTGGTCTACCGGATTTGAGCCAAGGCCGGATTTTGGTTGATGATTCGACTCCGGTTATGCCGGATCTGACTAATGGGCAAATTGTGGAGAATCAAAGTTATAACTTGGAAAATATTTTGGTTAATAAGCCAGTTGATGATACCAACGAGCTACCGGATTTGACTCAAGGGCGAATTTTGGTTGAATAATTTTTTTTAAATATTTTATTCAAAGGAGGGCTTGGATTTTTAATCCGGGAGGGTGAGGTATAAATGGGAAGTTGATGGTAATTAGGGATGAAGTAAATTGATGACTTCATTCCCGATTAGCGCTAACTTCTGATTAAATATTGGGGAAAGGAGTAAGTATTAACTGATCGTGGAGTTGGCTTGAATTTTTTCCGTAAGGAAAAACTATTAAAAAAAAGAAGGGGGTAATGTAAATGAATTCATTTACAAAGTTCAGGATAACTTTTTTGTTAGTTGTTCTACTATCAGTTTTGGGATCGTGGCCGGCTATGGCGACATGGTCGGTAGGAGGGCAGCTTTATTTTGCTGCCAGCGAGTCGGAGATAATATTAGGGTATATCTCCAACATGAATGTGACTTTGCCAACTGGAAAGCTGGCCGGGGGAATCCCGGTAACTGGAGAACCTGTACAAGTGACAAAGGGCTCAAAAATTGAAATTTGTGTAATCCTCGATAGGGGTATCGAAGAAGAGGATCTGCACTATTTAAAAGGGTCTTTAGTGAGTGCCAACCACTCATACGAGTTAGTTTGGCAGAGGGAAATGGATCCAACTACGGGTTTGCCGGGGTTATCGGGCAAATTTTCTGGAGATACTTTCGGTATGGAAGCGGGTCTGTACACTTTCTTACTGGAAGCCTCGTATGAGGGGAAAATAACCAAGTTTTGGTTTTTCTTCTTGAGCTGGGAGTCGAAGAAAGAAAAGACTCAGAATACAGCTCTTTATCAGGTGAATGTGGTGGATCCTTCCATCACGTATACACCTGAAGAAGAACAAATGATGGCATACATGGGAAACCTCTACAGGCCTGATGGTGGAGGTTATATCATGACATACAGATATATGCCCGGGACCGTTTCCGGAGACGGGTCATATAACAAGCCCATGATGCAGATGGACCAACAGGAGTCCGGATCAGCTACGCCAGTGCCCGCTAATTTTTCGGAAAATGATGCCAAATCCATCATGGAAATAGAGGTCCCGGTTGCTGGAGGGAACTATTTACCTGTCAAAGCATTCGAAGGGGCCTTTATAGTTTGCTGTAAAGATAGTTCGGTTCAGTCGGTGCCGATAGGTTATGCAGAAGATAAAATGACTGAACTGAAACTATACCGGGACCTCGGAACGGGCTGGGGACTTCAGGTCTTGCCAGAAATGAAACCTGGAACTAAGTTTTTTATCGGTAGCATGAGCTACCAGTATCCAAAAAAGGGGCAGTTCATGTTTGCCCCATATCAAATTTAAGGAGGCGGTTGTTTTGTCGAAAAAAATCATGGGAATTTTTCTGGTGCTATGCCAGTTTTTATGGCCGTTGTGTCCTGCTTTTGCAGAAATGCAATGGCAGGTTATGGGAGGGGATCCATGGCGGGGGACCCTCGAACAGGCAATAGACGGGCTCGGAGTGCCCGCGGAGCTCCGAGACAAGTTTATTCAGAGAATAAAGGTTCGAGACTACAACGAAAGGGTCCAGGTTGGCGAGGGACAATACTATGTAAAAGCTAACCATGGACTCACGACCGAAGAAGCAGTGACAGTTTCCTGGCCCGATGGGGCTAAATATTGGGCCGATCGGTACTGGGAGATCGCTGCCGACGGTGTAAAATGGGTTGTTGACCACTTTCTTGATGATTGTGGTAATTACGGCCTGGTCTTGGCGCAGGTTGAAAAAGACCAGGAGGGGAACGTAAAAGTTTCCCTGAAGGTGGTCAATATTGTGAACGTAATTAATGAGCAGATGCAGGGGCAGCAGCAACAGCAGGCACAGGCCCCAGATGTAAACGTTTACAATATCGCTCTCGGGGCGATACCCAACTGGTACCAGATTTTTGGGTCTCGGGTCTTCGGACCTTCGGTTCAATTGGGAGGTTTTTCAATACAGTACACCTCCCCTCTGAAGGTAGAAATACCTAAGGAGGAGATTCCGGAGGAACCGGATGAATCCAACCCATGTGAATTTGATCCGGCGACGGACGATGGCACGGGCCACGTGCCGGGACCGGTGATTATTTTGGACCCTATTGAAGGGGAGAACCCGGGTTATATTTCTCCGGAAATTCCGGTAAATAATCCGGGAGATACTAACACGGGGACTCCTCCGGCACCCCCAGCGGATGGGGTGGGTCAGGTGATAATTCTGTCACCCTAAAGTCCGCAAAAAAATATAAATAAATACTGACGGCTTTTTTAGAGCGTGCCGTGGTCACAAAAGACCAAAACGCTCTATTTTTATGTCTAGTTGTTTGATTTTGGAAAACTATCAATATACTGTTTTCACAATAAACGAGGAATATTTTTTGGTTTACTAATTTATTTTAGGTGCTTGTTTAGCTATTTCGGGCCATTCATCTAGTGGATGACCAATTAGGGGAGAAAAGAGGAGTAGCGGGTCGGATTCGCTGTATCCATTGGATCGAAGTCGATCAAAGGTGAGACGGAGAATGTCGTGCGGCTTAGCGATGCCGGAGTCTTCGGTATTGGTTTTATAAAGAGAAATAGTTTCATTGACAGAATCATTTATCAGAATATTTATTAATTCTCCCAGAGTAATTTTATTCTTTTTAAAGTACTTAATTTTAGAGGTATCAATTACTTGATCTAGTTTGATTCTTTCTTTATTTAGAGCTTTGATAATGGTATTTTTTACTACGTATTTATCAATTTCATAGCCAAGAATAGAACCTTCTTGAGCATTTATTTGATTTTTTAAGTCTTTAAGGTGTTTATCAATATTTTTTTGTCCCGCCGAGATATATGATATTGTTTCTTCCCGGATAAGATACTTAAGACATAGGTTGGTAGTATCATCGATGGCTTTTTTGATATGGGGGAAACATTCTTCTGTAGATAATTTAGACAGTACTTTGAAGCTACCAGAGCATTTTCTGATTTCTTTAATAATATTTTCGATAGAAATAAATATGTCGCAGGTAATATGCAGATGTTCATGATCGCTGATCATTTTTTTGCTGTCTTCGTCATACTCCACTTTATTAAGAACGTCATATAAAAGTAAAGCAACCAGATGTTTTTGAAAAAGTGGTTTAATGGTGTCAAAAATTCGTGGTTGTACACCTTGTGGGTGTTTCCTTATTTCATCTTGAATACCTTTGTCAAATATCTGAAGATAATCTTCCAGATTATGAAAAAGGAGTTTGATGGATATTGGTCCTATTTTAGATTCAATGTCTCCGTTTGGGATGCCATTGATTTGTTGTTTATTGGTTTGGTAAACAGATTCAGATAGAGCAGTAATAAATAGTTGTTTGGGAGTCAGAGTTTCAACTGAGTGGAAGGAACAAGTTTTTTCTAGTATGTTATTGATTTCTTTATTTCTTTTTTCGATGATAGAAAAGAATTTGTTCATTTCATCTTTTTGGTTTTTTGTGATTTTTGGAGTCTCCTCAAGTTTTTCTTGGATTTTATCGGAGAGTTTTTTAAGATTATAATTAGCTGGCTTGTCAAGAATACTGGATATAGTTTTCAATTTTAGATATTCAAGGACAGCTTTTCCTTGTGACAAAAGATTAATTGCGTAATCAATGTCTTTGTCTAAATCAATATCTGCATCTATGTTTTTATCTGGTGATTTAGGCTGGTGATTATTTGTATTGTCCGGATTGTTTTTCATGCGATAATTATGTTTTGAATTTTCTTATTATTGTAACATTATACAATTCAATTGTCAATGTTTTGGCGATGTATATGCCGATAATAAACTTGTTTTATAGTATAATTAAAATATTATTATGAATGAAATAATTGAAAATAAATTAATGAGCTATCTGGATAATTATTCGAACAGATCTAATAAATTATTAGATAAAGAAAATCTAGAAGGGCTGGAAATGATAGAAAAACAAAATGGCTTAAAACTGCTTAGTTATGCTAGTTGTTCAATGTATTTACAAATAAAAAAAGAATTGTTGTTAGAAAAATCAATCGATGTAAATGTGATTGATATTTATGAGAGGAATATTTTGTATTATTTTGGTGGACATCCGGAGATGGTGGATTTGTTATTAAAAAGAGGTGTTGATGTAACTTGGATAGATAAGGAGGGAAATCATCCTTTGTTTTATGCCAAAGATAAATTAGTGGCTGAGAGATATCTGGAAATAGTGAGTAAAAAAGGTGACGAGTTCAAACAAAAATATATAAACTGTGTCAATAAGGCTGGCGAGCGACCTTTGATTGTGTGTCCACCTGATGTGGTGGGAGTGTTGTTAAAAAATGGGGTGGATGTTAATTTTGTGGATGAAAAAGGAAACTCAGTTTATCATTTGCTATGGTCAGCTGATGTATTAAAAAGTTTATTAAAAAGAGAGGGAGAATCAGGGGCAAATATTGAATCATTTTTGAAACGAGTCAATGGAGAGGGGGACACGCCACTGCATGCTTGTATTAGACGGTCAGTGGCTGAACGAAATGAGATAATGCAACAAATTTTGAGTTGCGGTATAGATATCAATATTAGACAAGGTAAGGGAGGATTGGGGATGACCCCGTTACATCTAGCGGCGGGTAATAGGCAGTATAAAACTGTCAAGTTGATGCTGGAAAAATATGGGGCGAATTCAGAATTGGAAGATGATAAGAAAAGAACTCCTTCCCATATTGCTGGGGAGAATAATGATTTGTTGATGATTTGGATATTGCAGGGAAAAGATATTGGTTTTTAATTTCTTTTTTGGTTGTCCTGTAAAAATATTTTGAGCAGTAAATCAGATCTTCGAATACCATGAAAATGGTATTTTTATGTGCTTTATAGTTGAATTATTATAATATTCATGCTATAATTTTTTGATTGTATTATAAGTAACTATAAGAAGAAAAAATGTCTGATAGTTTAGAAAATATATCTCTGACTAGTGAGGATCCGGCAGAAGCCCGGGTGATTGCCAGAGTAAGTACGTATTTTGGTAACTATGAAACTGATGAGGAAAGGGTGATGGCTAGGCCGGCGGGGGAAGTGATGGACGGGGTGGATTTTGTGTGTGAAAAGGAAGAAAATAGTGTGGTTTATCAGGTAAGACCATATTGTGCCTTGGAATTTGGGGAAGAGAATGATTATCCGGCGGAATGGGTATATAAGCATGTGGCCGGATATGTGAAAAGTGTGTGGACGGCATATGTGGAGAGGGATCTGGGTTTGGATAAAGGCTTTGCGACGATTGAAGATGCTACCAAAGCAGTGGATAATATATATAAAAATCACATTGATAAAGCTTTGTGTCTGGTGGTGAAATTGGAGCATGATGTGTGCGAGTTGAAAAAGAAATTTGTGGGAATTGATTTAGAGTTGGAAACACCAGAGAATGTACGCCGGATTAGTGATATGACTCTGGAACTGGCGGAGATGGGAACGTTTGATGACTTGAGGGACAAATTGGTCCAATCGGAAAGATATGCCGAAATGTCTTTGGTTTCAAGGGAAGTACTGTTTAACCGCTGGGTACTGAAAGATGAAAGAGAGGCAGTCTATCGTCGAAAATATGGAAAGTTGAAAGCTAGCGAAAGGAGTGACAGTTTGTACGGTAAGGTAAATATTGACCGGAATGTTGGGTGGTGGAAGCAGCATGCTTTGGCGGCGATAGAAAATATTGCTCGAGCCTATGAGGAGTTGGGTAAGCCGGAATATCAGGAACCGGGGACTAAGGAGTTGTTTGAGATAGAAAAGTTTGTCATGCGAGAAGTAGAAGATGGCGTGGATTATCAGAAGATGATAGATAGAGACTTGGAGGCAGTTTATCGGAAAATGAAAAATATGCATATCCGGGTATCAACCTACAGGTACTTGGTGTATGACAGGTTAAATCAGGATATGAGCGAGATGAATATCGATTTTATTGAGCCGAACAAAAATAATCTTGCTAAAATAAGAAAAATGATAGAGCAAGAAATGGAATACCGGCGCTTACAGAGGGAGTTGTTTTTGACATCACAAAATGAGCTTGCTCGGAGACAATTGGAAAATTTGGCTGGTCCAGAAGCAAACGTATTTAGTTTGAAGGATATAATTTCTGTTAAAGCCCAGACGGATAACTTAGTTGAAGGGATACGATATAAAAAGAACACATATCATAATTTATTGAAAGCTAGGACTGATCAAAATATTCATCCTGAATATCGGCAGCTAATTGGAGAGGTTATGGATAGTCGAGTTATGTCGTTGTTAAAGGGTAGAGATGTTGGAAGTTATGTTGGTTATTTATTAAACATGAAGTTTGCGGAGAGGCTGCTTGAACACCATAGCAATGACGAGAATAAAAGAGTCTATGAAAAGATAGAAGAAGATTTGGAGTCGGCTGGAGATGTGGAAGGCAATCGACACTTTATTAGATGGTTATTAAGGTTCAGGAATATTGAAGATCGAATAAATAGTGCCAGTTCAAAGAATATGCATGATATTACTTATGCCATAAAGCATGCATTGATTAATTTAAATATGATCATTAATCAAAAAGATTATCCCCGCATTGACCATGAATACTATAGATTATTTAATGAGTTGAGAGACATAGCGGCCGAATATAATAAAATTACCTGTTTGTTATAAGACTTTTTATATTTACAATTGGTTAATTTAATGTTAGAGTATAGATGAAGTTAATATTATATAAATATTAAGATTATGTTTAGAAAACTTGGATATATTGAAAGTGTTGAAAGTGATCATTATTTAGAAATACCAGGTGGGGATAATGGTCTGATGGATATAACGGAGGGGGAAAATGGTAATTATACTTTTAGCAAAAAAGATGACCAGCGAGAAGAGGTAGAAAACTTAGATAGTGAGAGACCAAAAAGGGAAGTTTTTGGAATAATCAAGGTAAAGGGAGAAGATAAGGATTTAATGGAAAATCTCAATATCATGACACCAATGGAAATGAAAGTTGGAGAAGAATATGAAATATTTGCTGATGATTTAGCTAAAACTGCAATTATGAATTGGTAATTACAAAGATAATTAGAAGATACAAGCTATCAGTGCGCTGGTAGCTTTTTTTTATTTACCTTTTCCTTGATATGGCGCTGTAAATGTTGTTAAATTAAAGTAGAGGTAAGTTAAAAGTATAGTGCTAGACTTCATTCTGATCTATCTTGATCTTGACATTTTCTGTTTTGCATGATACTTTATGGACAATGTTTTATTTGACATAATTATATCAATTTATATGGTGAATACTATGTTATCAAAGATTAAGAATTGGGTGCAAAAAGTGCCCAAAAAAGTGAAGTCGTTTATTGTTGGGATGATGGCCATGGGCATGATCATGCCGGCTGTTTTACCTGGAGTAACCGTGGCGGCAGGGCCGGTTTTTAATAATCATCCAAATGATAGACCAACTTTAGAAGTTACAAATTATACAACTAGTCCTGAAGGTTACCAATCTTCAACTGTTGTTGAACCAGGCCAAAGAGTGGCTTTTCGTGTATATATTCATAATAATGAAGAAGGAACAACTGCTGAGAATGTAGTTGTATCTTCTATTGTTACTGATGGTTTTAAGGATGCCCATAATGGGAGTGTAACTGTTTCGGCTAGTAATGCATCTTCAGTAACTGGGAATGTAAGTGTAACATCATCTGCTCCAGTAAAATTAGAGTACGTTGAGAATTCAACAAAAAGATGGTGGTTTACTGATAGCACAATGCAATATATGCAATACGAGGTAATGCCGAATACTATTTGGAATGGCTCGATTGATCTAGGAGATATCAATGGTTGTTTCCAATATGTCCAATATGTAACTTTTTTGGCTGATGTAGTGGCGCAACCAGCCAATCCGGCACAGTTAACTTTGGAGAAAAAGGTTAGTACAACTAAATCAAACTTTGTTGAGCAAGTTGATGTGGAGCGGGATGATACGGTGTGGTTTGATTTGCAGGTGTCTAATACGGGCGACGAAGCGGCACAAAATGTGGTGGTTCGCGATGTCTTGCCTGGTGGTTTGACATATGTTAATGGTTCAACTGAAGTGCAACGCGGACAGTTGGTTGACGATGGAGTAGGGGATGAGATTGTGACTGCCGGAGGTTTGAATATTGGTGAATTACTGGGAAGTAATACTATTGCTAATGTTCGTTTCCAGGCTAAAGTTGATAGTGATTCTTCAGAAGGGGTGAAGACAAATACTGGTTACACTAAAGCAACAAGTATTAGTGAAATCAGCGATACTGCCAAAGTGAATGTGCTAGTTCCGCAGGATAATCCCGGTTTAACCATTGCCAAGACGGTGACCAAGGGTGCCAATGGGACTAACTTTGCCGAGAATGTGAATGTTGTCAATGGTGACACGGTTCGTTTTAAATTAGTTTTGTCCAATACTGGCGATGTGCGCTTGAATAATGTCAATGTTCGCGACAATATGCCGGCTGGTTTAAATTATGATGAAAATTCACTGGTGATTAACGGCCAAGAATCTAGTAAAAATATTACTACCGAAAATATAAATATCGGCAATCTGGAGACTACCGGTGACAATCAGAGTGTTGATATTTTCTTCAATGCCTTAGTTGAAGAAGATAGTGCCAAAGTTTTGACCAACACTGGTCGGACTTGGGCGGATAATCATAGTGAAGTTAGCGATTCGGCCACGGTGACTGTGGGCGAAGTGTCCAACGATACAACTTTATCGATTGCTAAAACCGTGACCAATGGCGAGAGCAGTCGTAACTGGTCAGAGTCGGTAAATGCGGAAGATAATGATATTGTTCGTTTTCGATTGATTGTAAGTAATGAAGGTAGTCAAACTGCTGAAGATTTGGAAATATCTGATGAATTACCCTCTGGCTTGAACTATGTATCCAATTCGACCTATGTCGATGGAGATCGTTGGGATGATGATGACGGCGTGATTACCTCATCAGGTATTAGCGTGGGGGATCTAGATGAAGATGATGATGTAGAAGTAATATTTAATGTTCGAGTCAATCAAGATAATGATCGTACTTTGACCAACATTGGCTATGCTCAAGCAGCCAATGCTGATCGGGTTGATGATGAGGCACGAGTAGTGGTTGATAATGGCGGTGGAGACGATGAGCCATATTTAACTGTGACAAAAACTGTTGATGATTCAACCGTGATGCCTGGTCAGGAAATTCGTTATACAATCCGGGTGGAAAATACTGGTGATGCTGTGGCTACCAATGTCCGCATTACTGACAGTACACCATCTCGCCTTACTCCTGATGAAGATTCATTGGAAATTACCACCGACGGTGAAGTTGAAGATGATGATCTGTTTGGTGACGGGGTAATTATTGATGAATTACAGCCGGGTGATGATGTAGTGATTAGATACGATGCCAGGGTGGATAGCGATGTTAAAAGTGATATGACTTTGACCAATGAAGTGGTAGCTCGCGACGATGAAGGCGATCGAGCTGAAGATGAGGCGACAGTAACTGTGCAAGGTGAAACAGCTTTCTTGAACATTACCAAGTCAGTCAATAAGACTAGCGTGGAAGCGGGGGAAGAAGTCAAATATACCATTACGGTGGAAAATACCGGTGATGCAGATGCGACCCATGTGCGTATTACCGATAATCTCCCCATGCACCTAATTGATTATATCCGTGGTACCTTGGAAATTGACGGTTCAAATATTACAGAAGAAGACTTATTTGGCGACGGTATTGAAGCTAGCCGACTACGAGTCGGCGATGAGATAGTGATTAAGTATGACGCCAAAGTCGATGAGGATATTGACGCGGATACTACCATTGAGAATATGGCGGAAGTGACTGCTGATGGCGGCTTGAAAGATCGAGCTTTTGCTCATGTCAATGTGGCTGGTGGTAATATCTTGGAACCAAGTGTCAAATTGGTTAAAATGGTTAGAAACGAAACCACTGGCGAGAGCAATTTTTCCACTTCCAATAGTGCTAATCCAGGTAATGTTTTGGTTTACAAGATTACTTTGACCAACAACGGTAGTGAAACGTTAACTGGTGTTAAGGTATCTGATGTTTTGCCAGGTGAGATTACTTATCTGGGTGGTACTGTGGAAATCTGGATGAATAGTGTTCAATTGACTGGTGAATATAATGCCCTAACCAGCGGTGGGATCAGTTTACCGGACATGAAGCCCAATGATGCTGTTACCATCACTTTCCGGGCTAAATCTAAAACTACTATTGCCAATAACACCACTTTGATCAACACCAGTACGGTGACAGCCAATCAAGATATCAACACCAACGCTAGCGCCCGCACATTGTTTACAACTGTTTCTGTACCGGTACAGGAATTACCGAAGACTGGTGGTACCGATGCAGCGGCTGGAGCATTCATGTTTATCGGTTTGTCTAGTGCAGTCTGGTTTGTGCGCGAGAAGATGTTATTAGGTTCGATGATGTAAGATAATTTGAATTAGAATTATAAAAAGAGTCTCTACTGTTTTGTAGAGACTCTTTTTCGCTGTGGAATGATTAATTTTAACTTTTTGTCTCATCGTCATTCAACAGGAAACGGTGATAACGTTTATCTTTGGGATCAAAAGGTTCATCATCATCACCTCGGTATATGCGGGCGACATCGACACTGATGGCTCGAACTTTACGATGGATGTGTTCTAGTTCCCGCAGAGTTTTCCGATGGTTTTCGTTCATTTTAATAGTAACACGTTTAAGTTCATTGCGGATCAATTCTTTGATCGCATTGAGACTCAAATGCTCTTCTCCCATTTTTACTCCTTATGAAAAATAAATAATGTTTTTATAATAAAATATTAGATATTAAATAGATCTTAAGCAAAGATTAAGAAAAATTAATATCTTGCCGAATATTCGCGTTGTTGCCTGTTTATTAGATTTTATAAAAAGAGTGATTTTTATTTGATTTTTATATGGTTTGATATGGGGGGATTAATTATATTCTGTTGTGATATAATTATATGAGAAAATAATTAATTCAAAGATGATTCACGAACTTGAAAAAAAGATTATCATATTAAAAGAAGAAATAGCCAAGAATAAGGAGTATCTTTGACAACTCGGATATTCATCGAGAAATTGAAGATTTGGAAGGAAAAACGACAACGGAGGATTTTTGGAAAGATAAGGAACTGGCTCAGGAGGTGTATGATAATTTGTCATCAAAGAAGAAACGAGTAAAGTTGTGGAATGATCTATGGCAGCGAGTAGTTGATTTGGAAGAATTGTTACATTTATTACACGAAAATTCTGATGAAAAGGAAATTAAGGAAATAGATTCGGAGTATTGGCAATTAAAAAAAGATTTTGATCAGGCGGAAATTGCCTTATTGTTGCACGGCGAATATGATAGTATGAATTGTTTTTTGTCGATTCATTCGGGGACAGGAGGGGTGGAAGCACAAGATTGGGCGGAAATGTTACTGCGTATGTATCTGCGTTATTGTGAACGAAGATCTTATAAAACTGAAATTATCAGTATTATGCCAGGTGAGGAAGCGGGCATTAAAAGTGTGATATTGCAAGTCAAAGGCGAAGATGCTTATGGGTATTTAAGAACAGAGAGTGGAGTACATAGATTGGTTCGATTGTCGCCGTTTAACGCTAAAAATCTGCGTCAGACTTCGTTCGCGTTAGTGGAGGTGTTGCCCATATTCGATAAAAAAATCGAAATTGAAATTCCCAAGGATGATTTGAAAATTGATACTTTTCGAGCTTCCGGACATGGTGGACAAAAAGTCAATAAGACCGATTCGGCGGTTCGTATCACTCATTTACCAACAGGTCTGGTTACTACTTGTCAAAGTGAACGTTCGCAGTTGCAAAATAAAGAACGAGCCCTGATGATGTTGAAGTCAAAACTATACACTCGGCAAGAACAACAGGAAAAAGAAAAAGAAACATTAATTAAGGGTGCGGTTAAACAGGGCAGTTGGGGTAATCAAATTCGCTCTTATGTTTTGCATCCATATCAAATGGTCAAAGATCATCGGACCAATTTCGAGACTAGTCAAACGCAAAAAGTATTGGATGGAGAGTTAGATGAATTTATTGAGGAAGCCTTGCGAAAAATTATTTTATGATTCGAATTGATCACGTATATAAAAAATATGACAATACTCTGGTAATCGAGGATGTTTGTCTGAATGTCCAGGAACGGGATTTTGTTTCTTTGGTGGGGCCGAGTGGGGCGGGGAAGTCAACTTTGATCCGTTTATTGATCGCGGAGGAGAAACCTAATCGAGGCAGTATTTTTGTACGGGGGTTTGATATCACCAAACTGCAAAAAGGTGACATACCGTATTATCGGCGGGGAATCGGGGTTATTTTTCAGGATTTTAAATTATTGCCGCAAAAGACGGTTTATGAGAATGTGGCATTTGCTTTAGAGGTGTGTAATCGGACCAATTACACCATCAGAAATCGAGTACCACAGATCTTGGATATGGTGGGATTGTCGACCAAGGCGGACAATCTATCACATAAATTATCGGCGGGTGAGATGCAGCGAGTGGCTATCGCCAGGGCTTTGGTCAATAAACCGCAACTATTGATTGCTGATGAGCCGACGGGTAATTTGGATCCGGTTAATTCTTGGGAAATCATTGAATTGCTAAAAAAGATAAATAAGCTAGGCACAACAGTTTTTTTGGCGACGCATGATCGAGAGATTGTTAATGCTCTTAAAAAAAGAGTGGTCACAATTGAAAATGGAAAGATTATTCGTGATCAACGCAAAAATGGTAAATACATAATCTAATTTTTATGTTTTTTCTAACAGTTTATAGATTGGTAAAATTGGGAGTGGTCAATTTTTGGCGAAATTTATGGCTATCACTGGTGGCCACTTTTGTTTTATCGTTAACTCTAATGACAATTACTTTCCTGTTGATCTCAGCCTTTGTGATCAATGGTGAGATTACCAATATTAAGAATAAAATTGATTATGAAGTATATCTTCAGGATAATAGTTCCGAGCAGGATTTGGAATCATTGAAGGCTGCTATTAATAATTTGGTGTTGGTGACAGAAATACAGGACATATCAAAGGAAATGGCCGTGGAAAGATACAAAGAGATTTTTGGTGATAAGGAGAATTTGATCAGTTATATTGAACAGGAAAATCCGCTCAAACAAAGTATAATAATTAAAACGGCCGATCCGGAAGATTTGGAAAAGATTGATCAGTTGGTGAATTTACCGAAATATAAAGATCTGGTTTATAGCAGTAGTTATTCACGCAATAAAGAAATAATTACGCGTCTAATTGGTATTATTGATTTTATTCAGAAATCGGGAATAGCAGTCGGTATTATTTTTGTAATTATTGCTGTTTCAGTGGTTTTTAGCATTGTGCGAATTGCCATTTATTCACGTAAGGACGAAATTGAAATAATGAAGTTGGTGGGAGCCACAGATTGGTTTGTGCATGGGCCTTTTTTGATTGAGAGTTCGCTTTATGGAATTTTAGCCTCAATTTTGGCCTTGGGTTTTGTGATGGCCGTTTTTTATTATGTTTCATTGGCGGCATCTTCCTATTTGGGGGTGGCCGAAGGAACTTTCTTAAGTTATATCAATGAATATTTAGTTTTTGTGATTCTTTTTCAGCTGCTACTAGGGATTACAATCAGTGTTTCCAGTGCTTTTGTGGCAATCAGAAAACATGTATAAATATGGTTATAAGTATAAAAAAAATTGGTTATATATTACTGCTTTTTTTATTTTTTGTGGCGCCGGTTCGGGCGGTTACAGTCAATGAACTTCGTAGTCAGCAAGAAGAAATAAAAAAACAGATCAATGATCTTAATGCTTTAGTGGAGCAAAAAAAGAGCGACGCGGTTAATTTGGAAAACCAGCTGGCGATTTTTGATGCGAAAATTTCGCAATTGGAATTACAAATCATGCAGACACAGTTGGAAATTGATGAGTTACAGGTGCAAATTGACGACCTAACCAATGAGATTTCTTTGAAGCAGAGGATGCTGGAGTATCAAAAAGGTATTTTGGATGAAAGTTTGCAGATTTTATACGAGCGCCGTGAGCAGAATTTGGTGATGATTTTACTTAGTGCCAATAGCTTTTCCGACTTTGTCGATCAAGTGACCTATATTGAAACGGTGAAAGATCAAGTGCGACAGACTATTATTGAGATCAATAAGATTAAAACTAGTCTGGAGGCTCAAAGAGGTGAATTAAATAATGACAAATCAGATTTGGAAAATTTGCGTGGGCGACAGCAAGAAGAACAGGGTGCTTTGCAAAATCAGAAGGATTCAAAACAACAGCTTTTAGATCAAACGAAGGGTGAGGAAGAAGAATTTCAAAAACAGCTGGAAGCGGCTATGGCGGAGGAACAGCAGGTTGAGGCGGATATTGATCAGATGATTGAGGAAGCCCGACGTAAGTTGATGGAGCAGTATCCGGATTTAGATGTGACTGGTGAGGGTTTTAATTATCCCTTAGCCGGAGCGAATCGGGTGGGGGTAATTGGTGGGGACTATATGGATCCATACTATGGTTTTGGTTTTCCGCATACGGGAGTTGATTTGGCGGCCGCTCAAGGGACTCCGGTCTACGCGGCGGCAGGGGGAGTGGTAATTGTGGCTCATGATTCTGGTGGTAGTGGTTTGAGTTACATTGCTATTCAGCATTCCAATGGGTATTTAACAAAATATTTGCATATGAGCGAAATCTTTGTGGCGACTGGACAATATGTGGTGATGGGGGAGGCAATTGGTTTATCGGGAGGGGCACCTGGCACACGAGGAGCTGGTTACTTTACCACTGGGCCGCACCTTCATTTTGAAATCAATGATGCCAATGGGTATTCAGTAAATCCGCATAATTTTTTGTATATTGAACTACCATATTAGGCTTGGATAATTGTTAATGCTATTTATTTGTTGTAAAGTATAGGCAGATGTTTTATCTGTTTTTTAGAAAAGATCATTATGAGAAATAACAATGAAGTAATCGGTAATAAGCTAGCACATGAATCTGCTGATAATAATAGTTCTATGTTACAAAGATTAATTGATTATTATTGGTGTAAAATGAATGAGTTGTTGAAAGACAAATACTTTAATGATAATGATAGGATGGAAAAGGCGAATAAATTGATCGATGAAATGAGAACACAGCGCATGACCTTTGATGAAATTGTTCAAAAATATGATTTAAAAGAAATAAAAGTTGATAAAAAAGAATAATAAATATAATAAGAAACCGGAATTACTCGCGCCGGCGGGAGATTTGGAAAAACTAAAAATAGCTTTTCAATATGGTGCCGATGCGGTGTATGCTGGGGTGCCCGAATTTGGGATGCGAGTGCGCCAGATTGGTTTCGATCTATCCTCATTAAAAGAAGGCATTGATTATGCCCATTCGATTAATAAAAAAGTCTATATAACGGTTAATATTTTTGCTCATAATCAGGATTTGGATAGATTACCTGATTTTTTATTAGCACTAACCAAAATAAAACCAGATGCTTTGATTGTGGCTGATCCTGGTGTATTAGGAATTATTAATGATTTAAAAATTAATATTCCTTTGCACATTAGCACTCAGGCCAATGTCACAAACTGGCGGGCAGCAGAATATTGGTTTGATCAAGGATACGAGCGAATTATTTTGGCGCGAGAGATGTTTTGGCAAGATATTGCAGCTATACACAAGAAGTTGCCAGTAATTCCTTTGGAGATATTTGTCCATGGTGCTTTGTGCATGTCTTATTCTGGTCGGTGTAATATCAGTAATTATCTAACTGGGCGCGATGCCAATAAGGGCGATTGTGCTCACTGTTGTCGCTGGGAATACGATGTTTTTCTTGAGGAGAGACTGCGGCCGGGTGAGTTGATGAAAGTGGAGCAGGATGAGAGAGGAAGTTATTTTTTTAATTCTAAAGATCTATGTTTGATCGGTGAGATGGATAAAGTGCTTGAATCGGGAGCGATGAGTTTAAAAATTGAGGGCCGTAATAAAAGCATCTATTATATCGCGACGGTAGTACGGGCTTACCGACAGGCGATTGATTTGGCGTCTGCCAATATGGATAAATATCAGCTTGAAAAAAATAGCTTATTGACTGAGCTATTGGCTATCGATACCAGAGGCTATACCACTGGATTTTTTGGGGGAGAAAATGCCAATATTGCCAAGAAAGATGGTTTGGAGAAAGAAGGCCAGAAAAAATTTGTTGGTTTGGTGGTGGGCCGAGATGGCGATTTTTTACAAATTCAAGCTCGTAATCAGATCAAGCTAAGTGATAGTCTGGAAATTATGTCACCACAAAATGTTAATGTTTTCAAAATCGAAGCTTTTCTTAATGATAATCGGCAAGATATGGGTGAAGTGGTTAACACTAATACTGTTTTTTATGCTAAATCAGATGTAGATGCACCAGTTAATTCGTTTGTGCGAAGAATTTGTAATTGATTCAGTCATTTAACAATTTATGATAAATAGGCTAAAATGTAGTTAGTTATTCAATAATATTTGGAGTAATAAATGGAGTTTATTATCGCGTTGTTGGGAGTAAGTTTTCCGGTAGTAATAATAATATTTTTCATTATTTTGTCGGCGATTAAACAAGTAAATGAGTATGAAAAAGGAGTAAAATTTTCTTTTGGTAAATACAGCGGGTTAATGGATTCTGGCTGGCGTTTGGTAATTCCGATTTTCCAGACCTGGAAGAAAGTGGATATGAGGACTCGGGTGGTGGACGTGCCGGAACAAGAGACTTTGACCAAGGACAATATTGCTGTCAAAATCAGCGCGGTAATTTATTATAAAGTGATAGCAGCGGAAAGGGCAATTATTGCAGTTGAGGATTATAATTATGCCATCTACCAACTGGCTCAAACTACGATGAGGAATATTGTGGGTGAAGTGGAAATGGACGAATTATTGTCAAAAAGGGATCAAATATCGGCGCGCATAAAAGATATTGTTGATAAAACTACTGATTCTTGGGGCGTGGAGGTGGAAAATGTGGCTTTGAAAGATGTAATATTGCCGGAAAATATGATCAGAACTATTGCTAAACAGGCTGAATCTGAACGGGAAAAAAGATCAACCATCATCAAGGCTGAAGGTGAAAAACAGGCGGCTGACAATCTAGTAGAAGCGGCCAGGAAGCTTAGTGCGGCTCCGGGGGCGCTACATTTGAGAACTCTCAGTACGATCAATGACGTTAGTAGTGATCAGTCGAATACTATTATTTTTGCTATTCCGATAGAGATAATGAAGGCATTTGACACGTATAATAATAAAAATGCTAAATAAATATTGAAGGATAATGTTTATCTAATAGGTTACAAAGGAGAAAATATGAAAGTTGCAATCAACGGTTTTGGTCGGATTGGCCGGCAGGTTTTTCGAGCAGCGGTGAACAATGGTTGGCACAAAAATATTGTGGCGGTAAATGATTTGACAGATGTAGCCACGCTGGCTCATTTATTTAAATATGATTCGGTGTACAAGGGTTTTGACGGTAAAATTTCATATGAGAAGGGTGATGATCAATTTGCCGGGTATTTAGTGGTCAATGACCATAAACTTGGTGTTTTGGCAGATAAAGAGCCTTCAAATCTACCCTGGAAGAAGTTGGGGGTTGATGTGGTGATTGAATCAACCGGTTTTTTTGTTTCCCGGGAAGGGGCGAGTAAACATTTAGAGGCGGGGGCAAAACGAGTCGTAATATCGGCGCCGGCCAAAGGTGGCGATGTGGAAACTTTTGTAATTGGTGTCAATGACGAAGATTTAAAAGATCAGGACATTATTTCCAACGCGTCATGCACAACCAATTGCATTGCGCCGGTGGCTAAAATTATTAATGATAATTTTGGTATTGAAAAGGCGATGATGACTACGGTTCACGCTTATACCGCCGACCAAAGATTGGTTGACGCCCCGCACAAGGATTTACGACGAGGACGGGCGGCGGCGGTGAATATTATCCCCACGACAACTGGGGCAGCGATTGCCACCGCTGAGACCATTCCGTCTCTAAAAGGAAAATTTGATGGCATGGCGATTCGTGTGCCAGTGGTGTGCGGCTCGCTATCTGATTTTACTTTTGTATTAAAAAAATCAACTACGGTCGAGGAAGTTAATGAAATAATCGAGAAAGCGGCCAAAGGTGATTATAAAGGGATTATTCAAGCCACACATGAACCATTGGTTTCGACAGATATTATTGGTAATGAACATTCTTCCATTGTTAATCTTGACTTAACTAATATTGTGGATGGCAATTTATTGAAAGTGGTGGCATGGTATGACAATGAATGGGGGTATAGTAATCGCTTGTTTGAATTGGTGAGAAATATGGAGGTCATGTATGGAAATTAGATCAGTAAATGAAGCTGATTTAAAAAATAAAAATGTAATGGTGCGAGTTGATTACAATGTGCCCATGGAAGGACGGGTAGTATTGGATAACACCAGAATTTTGGAAAGTGTACCTAATATTAAATATATTTTGGAAAGTGGGGCCAAAAAAGTGATTTTAGTTAGTCATTTAGGTCGTCCGGTTGGTAGTGTGGTGGACGATTTACGACTTAAGCCGATAGTATCAGAACTGGAGTCGTTGTTGGGCGAAGAAGTAGATTATTTTGACGTTGATGTCAATACAGTAACGCGAGAAATGCTGAATTTATCGGGCAAGCGGGTGGTTTGTTTGGAAAACATTCGTTTTGATCAGCGGGAAGAAGAGGGTAGTGAAGAGTTGGCGCAATTATTGGCTAAATTAGCTGATGTTTATGTATTAGACGCTTTTTCGGTGGCTCATCGTGAACACGCGAGTGTAACTAAAATGGCGAAATATCTTGAATCTTATGGGGGGCTGAATTTAATTAATGAATATGAAGGGATATCGAGGTTTTTGAATAATATTAAAAAACCTTTTTGGGGATTTTTTGGTGGTATTAAATTGGAAGATAAAATGCCGGTTATACAGGCTTTGGCGGATAAATTGGACGGTATTGTGTTTGGATCGAGTATCGCTTTAGCATTTTTAAATAGATTCGGTTTCGGAGTGGGGGATTCGATTTTGGCCAATAATAGTGATAAATCAGTTAATGAATTTTTGGATTTTTTAGCCAAGAAAAGTATTAAAGTGGTTTTTCCTGATGATTTAGTAATAGGTGACGCGGTTAGTGCTAAGAAAACTAAGGTTTTTGATATCGATTTTAACAAGATTATTCAAAAAGAAATGCCTCATTCTTTTGTGGTTTGTGAAGAACAAGAGGCAATTTTCGATATTGGTGAGAAATCAATCGTCAAATTTAACTCAATTACCAATATGGCTGGTTCAATATTTTGGAATGGACCTTTTGGTTTTGTGGAAAAAGATGATTTTAAACGAGGCAGTGAAGCAATAGCCATTATGATTGCTAATTCTCCAGCTTACACGCTAGTTGGCGGTGGTGATACGGTAGCTTTGTTGGCCAATATGGATATGAAGGATAAGTATAACTATGTTTCAACGAGTGGAGGAGCGATGATGACATATATTGCCAAAGGAACTTTACCTGGTTTAGAGATATTGAATAAATAATTATTTAAGGAGATTGTTTTGGTAAAAAATGAAGATAATGTGCAAGTAAATATATTGCCTGGTAGCAAAGTAGTTTTTTCAATTAAGGTTTTACCAGACGAAATGCATAAGATAAGTCTAAGAGCTCTAAAAAAGCTGGGGCAGGATTTGGCATTGGGTGGTTTTCGTAAAGGAAAAGCACCAATTGAGATTTTAAAAGATCAGGTTGATAAAGACAAATGGCTTTTAGAAGCGGTTGATTTGGCAGTAACTGAGAAATATTACGATGCCGTTATGCTGTACAAAGATAAATATGTGACGATTACTTCTCCTAAAATAGATTTTGAAGGTAAGCTTGAGCATGATTCAATGGAAAAGGGTTTTATCTTTAAGGCGGAAGTTGATGTATATCCAGAAGTTGAATTGCCTGATTACGAGAAAATTAAGATTGACCGTTTGGATTCTGCTATTTCTGATGAGGAGATACAAAAAGCGGTAACAGAAATTAGAAACAAGCGGTCAACTTTAGCCGATACTCTAGAAGGGCATGAAGCACAGACGGGTGAGTGGCTGGATATTGATTTTGATGTTTTTGTTGATGGCCAAGAAATAAAAGAAGCTGGTGCAAAACATTTCCCTTTAGTTATTGGTAATAATACCTTGATTCCTGGCTTTGAAGAAGAGTTACTTGGTTTGAAGAAGGGCGCCAATAAGACTTTT
>Ga0265297_10003108_pt1 | contig 31071 bp, 26 predicted proteins | sample Munlanlwell13791_FD_192502 | JGI IMG/M metagenome (GOLD analysis project Ga0265297, IMG submission 192502) | Leachate microbial communities from a municipal landfill in Southern Ontario, Canada - Leachate well 137-91 | ecosystem: Engineered > Solid waste > Landfill > Unclassified | place...
TATTGCCCATGCGTTGGAGAGGTTGAACGAAAGGATATCGGCCAGGAAGACACGATACAAGGTTAAAGACTTCAGGAACAGGTATTCAACGATGGTCTTAGGCGGCAGGGTGGCCGGAGGCTCAAAGGCGAATATCGTCTGCGACTCATGCAGTTTTATGATAGACCGGAGATTTTTACCCGAGGAAAATCTTGATGATGTTAAAGATGAGATAACAGGCGCTATCAATGTCCTGGCGAAGAAAGATAAAGAGCTTAAGTTTAAAATTACGGTGCTTAGCGAAGAGGACTCCGTTGTCTCTGGAGAGAAGAACGCGCTTTTCAAGGAGTTTAAAAGCTCCGTCAGGCGGGTGCTTCAAAAGCCTGCCAGGTGTGCTGTTATGGCCGGCGCCACGGATATAAGGTTTCTGATAAGGAAGGGGGTGCCCTGTTTAGGCTATTCGGTTGACGGGGCGCATACCGCCCACTGCGATAATGAATTTGTATATATAAAGAGTTTGGTTGACACAGCAAAGATATTTGCTGATATAATATACAATCTGAAATAGTATAGCCATGAAAGAGAAAAAGATGTTTCCTGATAAGAGAGGATACTTTGGCCAATTCGGCGGCCGTTTTGTGCCCGAAACGCTTATGTCGGCCATAGAGGCGCTTGACCTGGAATACGCAAAGGCTAAAAAGGATAAGGGCTTCAAGGGCGAGTTTGATTATTATTTAAGGCAATACGCAGGCAGGCCCACCCCTTTGTATTTCGCTAAAAACCTTAGCAAGGCCTGCGGCGGAGGCAGGATATATTTAAAGAGAGAGGACCTGTGCCATACGGGGTCGCATAAGATAAATAACACAATGGGTCAGGCGCTTTTGGCCAATAGGATGAAAAAAGGCAGGATTATTGCTGAGACAGGCGCGGGACAGCACGGTGTTGCGACTGCGACGGTGGCCGCGCTTTTTAATTTCAAATGCGAAGTATATATGGGGCAGGAGGATATAGAAAGACAGGCCTTGAATGTTATCAGAATGAAGCTCTTAGGTGCCAGGGTCATAGCTGTTTTAAGTGGCAGCAGGACACTTAAAGACGCGACCAATGAGGCGATGCGCGATTGGGTGGCAAGTTCCGAATATACCCATTATATTATCGGTTCTGTGGTAGGCCCTCACCCGTATCCTATGATGGTAAGGGATTTTCAGTCGGTTATCGGAAACGAGGTCAGAGGCCAGCTTAAGCATATAGGGGAAAAGGAGCCTGATTATCTGCTTGCCTGTGTCGGTGGGGGGTCAAATTCCATCGGGTTGTTTTATCCGTTTTTTGATTCAAGGGCTCGGTTTATCGGTGTTGAGGCCGGCGGTTTGGGAATTAATAGCCAAAAGCATGCCGCCACGCTTTCAAGGGGCCGGGTAGGCATATTGCATGGCTCGAAGAGTTATCTATTGCAGGATGAGTTTGGGCAGATCAAGATAGCCCATTCGGTATCAGCAGGCCTTGATTATCCGGGCGTCGGGCCTGAACATTCATTTTATAAGAACAAGGCCCGCGCAAGTTATGTGTCTGTTAACGATAAGCAGGCAATTGAAGGTATGCGGTTTTTGTCCGAGACAGAGGGTATTATCCCCGCGCTTGAGAGCGCGCATGCAATAGCGTATTTGCGTAAATTAAAGATGAAATCAGGCGATGTCTGTGTGGTGTGTCTCTCCGGCAGGGGGGACAAGGATATTGATATAATCAAGGATAAAATAGCATTTTAAGATCAAAAGTTTTGGCCTATTGGTGAGAGGCAAAAAATGAACAGAATAGATGAAAAATTCAAGGCCCTTAAGGTCCCGGCAAGGCCTGCGCTGATCACGTATATATGTGCCGGTGACCCTGATATGGCAACAACACGCCAACTGCTGCCCACCCTTGATGAAGCCGGGGCCGATATAATTGAGATAGGGATGCCGTTTTCAGATCCCCTGGCGGATGGGCCTACGATACAGATGGCGTCTCAAAGGGCATTGAAGAATGGGGCTAATTGCGATATGATCTTTGATGTGGTAATGTCCGCGAGACGTAATACAGATATACCGTTGCTGCTTATGGGTTATTATAACCCCCTTTACCGGTACGGTATATCGAGGTTTATATTAAACGCCAAAGCGGCAGGTATTGACGGTATCATAATACCTGACCTTATACCCGAGGAATCCGGCGAGCTTGTCTGCGCCGCGAGGCGCCATGATTTCTGCACGGTTTTTTTGGCATCGCCGACAAGCAGCAGCGTTAGGCTTAAACTTATTTCTTCCCGGTCGACAGGTTTTATATATTATGTGTCTCTTGCCGGAGTTACCGGTGTCAGGAAAGACCTGCCAAGGCATATGCGCCGTCATGTTGTGGATATCAAGCGGATCAGTAAAAAGCCTGTTTGCGTTGGATTTGGCATCTCCACGCCTCAACAGGTGAGTCAGGTCTGTGCCTTCTCCGACGGCGTAATTGTCGGCAGCGCTATTATAAAGATTATTGAAAAGAATCTTAAAGACAAGGCGCGGCTTATGCGCGATGTAGTGTCTTTTACAAAGAGGCTAAGAAAGGCGTTGGCATAAATGTTACACGCTGTTATTATAGCCGGGGGAGCAGGCAAGAGGCTATGGCCTAAATCAAGACAGCAAAGCCCGAAATTCCTGTTAAAGATTAAGAACACGAAGACCCTGCTTGAATTGGCTGTTGAGAGGGCAAGGGCCGTGATGCCTCTTGACAATATCCTTATATTTACCAATGAGCGTCACGCGGGCCTTATAAAGAAGGTGTTGCCGGCTTTTCCTAAGGATAATATCATCTCCGAGCCTGTTTCAAGGAACACCGCGCCGGCAATATGCCTTGCCGCCCGGATGATATACGGTATGGACGCTGAAAGCGTTATGTATGTCATGCCCGCCGATCAGATAATAGAGGATAAGGCCTCGATAAAGGAGATATTTAAGTTGTGCGCTTTTATATCCCGCGTAAAAGATGCCATTATCACAATAGGTATAAAACCCGCCTCTGCCTCCACGGGTTACGGCTATATAGAGACAGCGGGTTCGTATAAGCGCCTGATATCGAATCCCGGTTATGATGTGTTTAGGGTTAGGAGATTTACCGAAAAGCCGGACGCGAAGACCGCGAAGGCTTTTATAAAGACGAAAAGATATCTGTGGAATAGCGGCATATTTATTGGAAGGTGCCGTGTTTTTTTGGAAGAATTCAAGGCACATTGCCCTGCCGTGGCAGCGGCTGCGGAGAGGATAACGGCACGAGGGGGTATTGCAAACATCAAAAAAGCGGTCAGGCTTCATTATAAGGATTTTCCCGATATATCGATAGATTACGCTATCATGGAAAAAACAGACAATGCTATGGTTGTAAAGGCCGATCCCGGATGGTCGGATATAGGTTCCTGGCCGGCGTTGGGTGATTTTCTTGCGCATGATAGAAATATGAACGCCTTGTCCGCCGCGCATATCGGTATTGATACGGCTGATTCGGTTATTGTCGCGGAGAAGGGCCATCTTATAGCAACCTGCGGGGTAAACGGCCTGGTTATAGCCCACACGCCGGAGGCGACTTTAATCTGTCGGAAGGCCGATCCCGAAAGCGTTAAAAAACTTGTCTCGCTTTTAGAAAAAAAACGTTTAAAGAGGTATTTATAAGTGCCGCGTGTTATAGGTCTGGACCTGGGTGAAAAGAGGATAGGCGTAGCGGCCAGCGATGAGACCATGACCATAAGCTGTGCCGTGGACACCATAAAGGTTGTTAGTATCAACGACTCGGTCAAAAAGGTCTGCGATCTCGCTGAGGCTTATCGCGCGGAGGAGATTATAATAGGCCTGCCGTTTAATATGAACGGCACCCGCGGCCCGCAGGCTGACAAGGCTGAAAAATTCGCCCAAAAGATAAGACGGCGCGCATGCTGTAAGGTATTGACTTTTGACGAAAGACTTACGACGTCACAGGGCGAGGCTATCCTGATATCAGCTGATATGAGCAGGAAAAAGAGAAGGATGAATATAGACAAACTCGCGGCGCAGATCATGCTCCAGGCATACCTGGATTGCAGAAAAAATAATAAAGATTTTTTTAAGTGTATCCCGGGAGGAAAAGGAGACAGTGCATAATCTAACGGTTTTGGATAACGGCTTTAGGGTTATTTCGAGCAGGCTAAGCGATGTCAATTCGATTACGATAGGGATATGGATCAAAACAGGCGGCAGGTATGAAAACCTTGTCAACCAGGGTATATCTCATCTGATGGAACATATGCTCTTTAAGGGGACTAAAAAACGCTCTTGCCAGGCGCTCAAGAGTTCTATTGAATCAAAGGGCGGGGCCTTCAACGCCTTTACATCGGAGGAAAACGTTTGTTATTATATAAAAATATTATCCAACCGGCTGGCGCTCGCGGGTGATGTCTTGGCAGACATGGTGTTGAGCCCGTCTTTAAAAAAACTCGATATTGAAAAAGAAAAAAAGGTTATTTTTGAAGAGATCAGGATGTATCTTGATTTGCCCATGCAATACGTGTATGACCTTTTAGACAGGCTTATCTGGCCGGGCCATCCGCTGGGTCTTCCGCTGGTAGGCACATATGAGACGGTCAGGGATATATCCCGGGCTGATCTTGTCAGGCAAAGAGATACCTTTTATGTTCCAAATAACATGATGGCTGTTTGTTGCGGTAACATTGATCATGATCGTCTTGTAAGATTGATGGAAGGCCTCTTCAGCAGGCAGGCCCGCGGCAGAGGGCCCGGGATTGTGCCGGTTGGCAAGGCCCGCGGCGGGTCGCCTTTGGAATTTATGAGAAAGGACACGGAACAGACCCATATATGTCTTGGCGTTAGAGGTGTTAGCAGTAATGACCCGCGAAGATATGCCCTCTCATTGCTGGGCATAATTCTCGGAGGCAATATGTCAAGCAGGCTGTTTAACGAGATCAGGGAGAAGCGTTCGCTCGCGTATGAGATCGGCGCCTCGATGAAGGCCTATAGCGATACAGGCTCTTTCTTTGTCCATGCCGGTATTGACAATAAGAAACTGCTGGATGCCGTATCGGTAATAATTGATGAGCTTTCAAAGGTACGGAAATACCCCGTAACAAACAGGGAGTTTAGTATGGCAAAAGAGTATTTCAAAAGCAACCTGTTAATGGCCATGGAAAGCTCTATGTCGAACATGATGTTTCTTGGAGAGCAGATTACCGGTATCGGAAAAATACAGACCAAGGAGCAAATACTAAAGGTTGTTGACCGGGTGACCCCTTCAGATATTCAGGATATAGCAAAGAAGATATTTACTAAATCGTCTCTAAGGCTGGCAGTTATTGGGCCGCAGGGCGATGATGAGATCGCCAGGGTGCTGCGGTCTCTACATTGATTATTACCCGTTTGCGCCGTTAAAAAGGTGTTCTATTATGAAGACCAAGTCCTTTTCAAAAAATGGTATCATTGTTGCCCCGTCAATATTAGCGGCTGATTTTGGAAACCTAACAAAAGAGATAGCCCGCGCGCAAAAAGCGGGTGCCGATTGGATCCACATTGATGTGATGGACGGCCATTTCGTTTCCAACCTGACTATTGGTGCGCCGGTTGTAAAGTCCATAAGCGGCAAAACAAGCCTTTTTATCGACAGCCATCTGATGATTAGCAACCCCGGTAAATATGCGGGTGATTTTGCCGCCGCCGGCAGCGGCATGATCACTATCCACGTGGAGGCTGTCCGCGGATTAAGGAGGGTTATCGGCAGGATCAAGGCCTTAGGCGTTGGGGCGGGTGTTTCAATTAAGCCTAAAACTCCGGCATCAGCCGTATTTGATGTCCTGGATATCGCGGATATGGTCCTTGTTATGACGGTTGAACCCGGTTTTGGGGGGCAGAGTTTTATGCCCGGCATGCTCGCCAAGATAGAGAAAATAAGAAGGCGTTTTAAAGGGTATATCCAGGTTGATGGCGGAATCAATGCAGAGACGGCGAGACTGGCCCGGGCTGCGGGTGCCAACGTCCTTGTCGCGGGGACATATTTATTTTCAGCAAGGGACATGAGGTCAGCGGTACAAAGCCTTAGATAATGAATTTTTATAATGTTTAATCATGTTTGATCCAGGTTCGGAGGCCTGTGTTCGTAGTCGATATATAATAATTATACGCTAAAAAATGGATAGTCATTTATGATGAATATTAAATTTGGCACCGATGGTTGGCGGGCTGTTATAGCGAAGGAATTTACATTTGATAATGTGCGTATTGTAGCCCAAGCTATAGCCGATTATGTTAAAGGCAGTTCGGTTTACTCCCGCCGCAAGGGTCTTAAGCGCCTGATTGTTGGTTATGACCGCAGATTCATGTCCGATATATACGCGAGATTGATTGCTGATGTCTTGACGGCAAACCGCGTAAAGGTATATCTTACCCTTGCCCCTACGCCTACCCCGGCCATTTCATTTGCCATAAAGGCACGTCAGCTTGATGCGGGTATAGTAGTGACGGCAAGCCATAACCCTCCTGTTTTTAACGGCATAAAATTCAAGACCCACCAGGCTAATTCCGCTGATGAAAAAGTTACCGGAGCCATTGAATCTTTTCTTGGCAAGACCAAACCCAAATTGCTTGTTACGGGCAGGCAGGCCGCGGGACCTCGGCAGGAGATGATAGACGCGGGCGTTGATTACATTAATTTTCTAAAAGCGTATGTTGATATAAAACGCGTTAAACGGCTTAAATCAAAGGTCCTTGTAGATTATATGTATGGCGCCGGTATTGGATATATCGAGGCTGTTTTGGGAAGGCCTGCCAATGTGCAGGCTGTCAGGTGCCATGACGATCCTCTATTCGGCGGCGTTAATCCTGAACCGATATTGAGAAATATGAGGTATTCGGCATCATATATGAAGGAAAAGAATTTTGATCTTTGCCTCGCCCTGGATGGGGATGCCGACAGGATCGGTGCCTTAGGCCCCGGCGGACGATTTATTACGAGCGGACAGATCATCGCGCTTATATTACTGCACCTTTTCCAAAATAGGAAGCTGACAGGCGCTGTCGTCAAGACCATATCAGGCACTACCTTGATAGAGAAGATATGCGCCAAATATGGGCTTACCATGTTTGAGACGCCGGTCGGTTTTAAATACATCTCCGCCTTAATGCTGAAGGAAAACGTCCTTATTGGAGGCGAGGAATCGGGCGGAATAGGTTTTTGCGGTTATATTCCCGAGCGAGACGGGATATTATCCTCCCTTCTTCTGCTGGAGATGCTTGCTTTCAGGGGCAAGAGGATCGATAAAGTGATAGGCGATATGGAAAAAGAATACGGGGTATTCTGTTATGACCGCATAGATATGAAATATCCTTTTGAAAAGGCCCAACGTCTTACAGTTAGGCTGAAGAAGGAAGCACCAAAAAAGGTGGCGGGCAAAAGGGTGCTGGAGGTCAAGACATATGACGGTATCAAGTTTATCCTTGAGGACTCCAGCTGGCTTTTGTTGAGGTTTTCAGGAACCGAGCCTATTATCAGGATATACGCGGAGGCCGATTCGGATAAAAAGGTGAAGAGGCTACTGTCTGCCGGCATGGATATCACAAAATAGCCGGCTGGATAATATCTCTCGTGTTGCGGCCTTTACCTTTTCTTGAGGATTTAACGCGCCGGGGCGGCAGGCGATGTCAACCGCCGGTCAGACAAATGAAAACTAAATACATAAGGAATTTTTGTATAATAGCCCATGTAGACCACGGAAAGTCGACATTAGCCGACAGGATTCTGCAGTTTACAGGCGCTATTACCGAAAGAGAGTTTAAGGACCAGCTCTTGGACAGCATGGATCTTGAGAGGGAGCATGGCATTACGATCAAGGCCTCTGCCGTGGGCATTAAATATAAGGCCAAAGACTCTAATGAATACCTTTTAAACCTTATTGATACGCCCGGGCATGTTGATTTTACCTATGAGGTTTCAAAGTCAATAAGGGCCTGTGAGGGTGCAATATTGCTTGTTGACGCCGGACAGGGGGTGCAGGCCCAGACTGTTGCCAATCTTTATCTTGCCAAGGAGAGCGGCCTGACCGTTATACCTGTTATTAATAAAATAGACCTTGCCAGTGCCGATGTCGCTAAAGTTAAAAACCAGTTAGGCAACATGCTCAACATTGATGAGGACTCCATTCTGCTTGCCAGCGCCAAGGACAATATCGGCACAGAAGAGATACTTGAAAGGATAATTGGACAGGTCCCGCCCCCGTCGGGGGATCAGTCGAAACCCCTCCAGGCCCTCATATTTGATTCGCAGTATGACCCGTATAAGGGTGTCATCGTTTACATAAAGATAGTAAACGGTGGCATAAGGACAGGTTCAAAAATAAGGCTTATGCAGGCAAACAAGGAATATGAATTGCTGGAATTAGGCGTGTTTAAACCAGGCATGTGCAAGGCGGCATCGCTTGGCTGCGGCATGGTAGGGTACTTCACGGCCAATATAAGAAACCCGAAGCATGTCATGGCCGGTGACACCGTTACCGCCGCGGAAGATCCAGCCTCCAGGCCCCTGCCGGGATACAAGAGGATGAGGCCTATGGTTTATTGCGGCATATATCCTGTTGACACAAACGATTTTGAGGCCTTGCGCGATGCTATCGAGAAATTGCAATTATCAGACAGTTCATTTGATGCCGCTCAAGAAAGCTCAACATCCATGGGCTATGGATTTCGTTGCGGTTTTTTAGGCCTTTTGCATATGCAGATTATACAGGAGAGGCTGGAAAGGGAATACGGCCTGGATCTTGTATTGACGACACCCGGTGTCGTTTACAAAGTAAAAAAGTCCGATGGCAAGACACTAGAGATAGAAAATCCGGCCAAACTGCCGCCCTTAAACGAGGTCGAAGAGATCGCAGAGCCTTTCGTTGAGGCAAAGATGATAATTCCGGCCGAGAGCCTGGGAAATATAATGGAGCTGTCGAGGCAGAGGAGGGGCATATACATAAGCACGGAATACATCAGCACAGAGAGGGTGAATCTGACCTATTTTTTTCCGCTTTCCGAGATAGTGGTTGATTTTCATGATAAGCTGAAATCCCTGACCCAGGGTTACGGTTCGCTCGATTATGAATTTATTGATTACCAGGCTAATGATCTGGTAAAGCTTGATATACTTCTAAACGGGGAGACCTGCGACGCCCTTTCTTCTATTGTCTATAAAGAAAAGGCGCAGGCGAAGGGCAGGGCCACTGCCTTGAAGCTCAAAGAGCTTATACCCAAACAGCTCTTTCAGGTCGCCATACAGGCCGCTATCGGTAATCAGGTGATTGCGCGGGAGACGGTAAGCGCCTTAAAGAAAAATGTGACCGGTAAATGTTACGGCGGTGATATTACCCGGAAAAGAAAGTTGTGGGCAAAGCAAAAGGAAGGCAAGAAGCGTTTGAAACAGTTTGGCAGGGTGGAGGTGCCGCAAGAAGCATTTTTGGCGGTTATGAAGATACAGGCTTGATTATTTATTAGGGGGGTAAGGGATTGAATATCAAAAATTATACAAGGGTTATATGGGCTTCGATTTTTAATAGAGAGAACATTGAGGTTGTTGTTACCGCGGTGGTTCTCGCCCTCATTATCAGGGCATTCGTTGTGCAGGCGTTCAAGATACCGACAGGTTCAATGAGGCCTACGCTTATAGAAGGCGACAGGATACTCGTAAACAAATTTATATATAAATTTACTAAACCCAAGCGTGGCGACATCGTGGTCTTTAAATATCCGGAGGATAAAAAGAAGGATTTTATTAAGAGACTTATCGCAACACAGAACGAGACGGTCCGTATTGTCGATGGCGATATCTATATTGACGATGTTCTTGTGAAATCGCCGCAAAGGATCAAGCAGATCTATTATTACAATAAGCCCGGCGCCCCATACGGAGAAAACTCAACGTCCGTAAAGGTGCCTGAAAATTCATACTTTGTCTTAGGCGATAACAGCGCCTCGTCAAGGGACAGCAGGTATTGGGGTTTTGTGCCCGACAAATACATGGTTGGCAGGGCATTTGTCATATATTGGCCGCTCAACAGGATACGGTTATTGGAATGAAACAAGGGGGCTGTGATGAAAAAGATATTTATGGTTCTGGTATTATGTGTTTTTATATTTCCCTTGGGCCGATGCCTTGCCGCTGATTATAAGCCCACGGTCACTGTTTATGGGTTTGAGGTCAAGGCCTCAAGCGGTTTTTGGCATGACGCTAAATGGGATGTGGGTTCAGGGATGGGCGAGATGCTCATAGACGCCCTTGTCAATACCGGTAAATTCAATGTTGTCGAACGGCTCAACTTAAGCGATATTACAACGGAACAGGACCTTGTGACGAGCGGCATGGTATCAAAACAGACAGGGGCAAAGACGGCAGGTATTAAAGGGGCGGAATATATAATCCGTGGAACGATAACGGAGTTTACATATAAGGAATCAGGCGCGGGCCTGGGGCTTAAAATTAAAGGTTTTAATCTTGGGGGCACTACCTCCGAGGCGCATATAGCAGGTATCATCAGAGTATTTGATTCAACGACAGCAGAGATCTACGGGTCGAGGCGGTTTGAAAAGAAGGTGCCTGCCTCGGGATTAACCATAGGGTATTATCAAAACGGGATAGGCGGGGACCTGGCAGGCTTTAAGCAAACACCATTAGGGAAAGCGGCCCACATGGCAATCGCGGACATGACGGATTTCATATCCGAAAAGGTCCCGTCCGCAGCCGCGACGGAAAGGCATGATCTTCCGCTGGTATGCCCTAAATGCGGGTATGCCAACGCCGACGGGGCAAAGTTTTGCGCGCAATGCGGCCTGCAGTTACAGGATCTGGTGTGCCGGCAATGCGGCAGTAAGCTCGAGCCCGGCAGTAATTTTTGTCCGTCTTGCGGCGCCAAGGTTGAACGTTTAACCGCGTAAAAAAGCTGTCATAATAATGCCAATAGTTATTATTTAATTTCACGCGCCGTGACTTTATCGACGGGCATGGCGATACCTGTTGATAGAAATATCAATTTTTGTTTATGATCATTGCCTCTTGAAAATACCGCCGGAGTTGATTGTATGGGATTAGCCAACAAGATAACAATAATCAGGATACTTTTAGTGCCTTTTCTGCTGGCCGCGTTGTTTTATTACAGGCCCGAATATGATTTTTTGCGTTTTATCGCGTTAGGCATTTTTTTTATGTGTGCCCTGACGGATGCGGTAGACGGTTATGTGGCAAGGAGATTTTATCAGAAGACTGAACTTGGCAGGATCTTGGATCCCTTAGCTGATAAACTTCTCATACTGACCTCTTTTTTATGCCTTTCTGTTTTAAGGGATATCCCCGCGGCGTCACGTATACCGTCATGGCTTACTATGATTGTCTTTAGCAGGGACGTCATCATATTGCTCGGATCGACGATCATCTTTATGATGCTTAAGGACATTAACATAAAGCCTTCCGCGCTGGGTAAGATCACAACCTTTTTTCAGATGTCAACCGTAGTGGCCTCGCTTCTTCAGTTTGGCATAATTAGCGTGTTTTGGTGTGCCACGGCATTTTTTACTGTTATTTCCTGTCTTGATTATGTATGGCTGGGAAGCAAGGTGTTGAATGAGTCACATTGAGATATCAAAGAACCGCCCTAAGGTCGCGGTTATCGGCAGGCCCAATGTCGGCAAAAGCTCTCTTTTTAACAGGATAATTAAAAAAAGAAAGGCTATAGTCCAGTCAGCCGCCGGGGTCACGAGGGATTATCTCTGCGTTGATGTCAAGGTCCGCGGCGCTGAATTTATTTTAATCGACACCGGAGGAATAATACCGGGGCCCGAAAAGGTTATGGAGTCTTTGGTATACGATCAGAGTATCAACGCTATAAACGAGTCGGATGCTGTTATATTTGTCTGTGATGTCAGGACAGGCATTACTTATCCGGATCAGCACATAGCCGATATATTAAAGAAAAAGGGGATAAAGGTATTCCTTGTCGTTAACAAGGCCGATGATAAAATATCGGAGAATGAGTCATATGCCTTTATCAGTCTCGGGTTGGGCCAGCCTTATGTCATTTCAGTTTTGAATAACAAGGGTATAGATAATCTTGTTAGAGATATAGCGTCTTTCGCCTTAGGCCTTGATAAAGACAGCCATGGGTCAAGGCGTGACAGCGGAAGTCCTCTCGGTGCCCTGAATATTGCCCTGGCCGGAAAACCCAATGTGGGTAAATCGTCTTTTATCAACGCGATACTCGAGAGGCAAAGGCTTATTGTCGATGATGTCCCGGGCACTACCAGGGATTCTGTTGATATATCAATAAGACGCGACGGCCGTATACTTACCCTTGTGGATACGGCCGGTCTCAAGCATAAAAGGAAGTTTCGCGAAGTGATTGATGTCTTTAGCCTCTCCCGGACAAGGCAGGCCATAAAGCGCTGTGATATTGCTTTTATCATGATAGATGCTAATGAGGGCTTGAGCAGGGATGATATCGCTATTTTTAATTATGTTATAGACCAAGGCAAGGCATCGATTTTGATTGTGAATAAAATAGACCTGATGAAAGGGTTTGACTCGCAGGGATATAAAAAAGGTCTTGCCTGCAAATTCAGCCCGATCGAGTGGATACCCGTTGTTTTCACGTCATGCAAGGTAAGGAAAAATATCGATAAGGCGCTGGATCTGGCATGGGTCATTCATGAACGCTCTAAAAGGATAATATCGACACCCGAGCTTAATAAATTTTTTGTCCAGACGCAAAGGGTGCATCCACACGTGTCGTATAAGAGCGTGAGGCCCAAGATACTTTACGCGACTCAGACAAGCTGCCTCCCGCAGAGATTCTTATTGTTTTGCGCCAGGGCACCGCTTATAAAAAAAGATTATTTAAGGTTCATTGAGAAAAGGTTAAGGAGCAGTTTTGGGCTGGAAGGGACACCTATAGATCTTCAGCTTCGTTCGAGGGAGCAAAAGGGCAAGGGTGATGATTAACGCGTTTTCGGCGATTTTTTTATCCTATCTTTTAGGCGCGATACCATTTAGTTTTATATTAGGAAGGCTTTTTGCCGGCGTTGATATCAGGCGGCAGGGAAGCGGGAATATTGGTTCCACCAACCTTGTTCGTTGTGCCGGCAGGCCTATTGGTATCGCCGGGCTTGTCCTTGATATATCCAAAGGTATTGTCGTTGTGACTATTATCGCCGATATATTTTACAGTAAAGGCGTATCTTTATCACCACACCTCTTTAAGATGATCCTTGGGTGTTCAGCCGTGGCGGGACATATTTGGACCGTATTCCTGAAATTCAAAGGCGGCAAGGGTGTTGCGACGGCTATAGGGGTTTTGGCCGGCCTGTCGCCGCTTGCGGTTGTCTTCGCCGCCGCGGTCTGGATAATAACGCTATCGGCAAGCAAATATGTTTCATTGAGCTCTATTCTTATGGCAATATGCCTGCCCGTGATCATGTATTTATCGGCCCAACCCGCAGAATATGTCGTTTTAGCACTAATCCTTTGTCTTCTAATTGTATATAAGCACCGTAATAATATCGACAGGTTGGTCAAGGGGACTGAATACAAGTTTGGTCAAAGATCTAAATAATTACAGTCCTTGCCGCGGGGCCCTGAATTAATTCTTTAATTCTGACGTAACTTATTTAAAATTAATCTGTTATGCTAAATATGCGCGGGGGCTTATTGTTGGATGCATCCCTTAAGGCAACCGCAATTGCGGCATGACAACTGTTTTAGTCCGATTGCCTATGATTATAATAAGACGGTTAGGCGGTTTGTTTTTTAAAAAACAAAAAATATGGGAATAAATATGATAATCAAGGGTTTTATGTATGGAAGATGAAAGCCTGGTTTTAAAGATAAAACAGGGAGACAGGCAGGCCTTTGATGAGATATACCAAAAATACAAAAGGCCGATACTGAATTATATATACAGGTTCATAGGCAGTCTTCACTCTGCCGAAGAGCTTACTCAAGAGACCTTTGTCAGGGTTTATATTAATATACATAAATACGAACCGAGGGCAAAATTTACATCATGGGTTTATAGGATAGCCGGTAATTTGGCAAGGAATTTTTTAAGGCATGCCTCGTATGACAAACGGATATCGGTTTTCATAAAAGATGCTGAATCAGGCGAAGGGCGCCACGCCTCGGTGGTGGAAAATATTGCCGATAACAGGGGCAGGCCTGACAGACAGGCGCAATCTAAAGAAGAACAAGACCTGGTGCAAAGAGCTATAGATGAGTTACCCGCCCGCCTTAAGGAGGCGGTCATATTGTGCGATATTGAAGGTTTTTCATACGATGAGGCGGCGGATATTATGGATTGCAGGCCGATGACCGTGGGCTCGCGCCTTTCGCGCGGCCGGCAAAGGCTTGCCAAGTTACTGTGTTATACAGGGGACGAATAATGAAGAAAAATAAATGCCGGATCTCATTTAGGGACATATCATTATATGTCGATAGTGCCCATACCAGCAAAAAAAGAGAGGCCTTGAAGGCTCATTTTGACGGCTGCCCCCGCTGCAAAAAGAGCCTGGAACAGGCCGAGTCTTTGAAGGCCTCCCTTTCTAACATTGCCAAGATGCAGGAATCAACGGGTTTTGATTTTGAATTCAACAGGCTTCTTGATGAAAGAATAGAGTCTCTCAAGAGGCCGTCTTTGGCGGTCAGGGCCCGCTCTAAGATATCATCCTTTATTGATTCCCTTATAATCCCCATGCCATCGGTGGCGCGGGTCGCGGCGTCTTTATCAATGGCAGTGTTTCTCCTGATGGGCTTAAGATATAATTATGTGAAGTCCATGCCGTTTGTTGAATTTAGTGCCGGTGACGTCAGGATATACAGGCAATCCGCGGCGGCGTGGGCATATCCCGGACCTAATTTCCGTCTAAAACAAGGCGATAAGATAGAGTTGAAAGATGGGGCGATGATCAACCTTGTTTCCAGGGGAAGGTATAAGGCAAGAATAAAGGATAATTCACTTATAGTTTTATCAAGGCTTGCCGCCGGGTTTGGCAGGCTTGACACGGATTTCAGCCTTTCCTATGGTAAACTTTTGGTTAATACAACTGATAAGTTCAAAGGATCTGTAATGAAGGTCTTAACCCCTGCCTGTGAGGCCGAGATAATAGGGACAGCCTTTATGGTTGAGGTATCGGAAAATAATACCTGGCTCGGTGTGCTTGAAGGCCGGGTAAAACTTGTCTCAAGGCCGCACCCGTTAAGCCCAGAGAGCCGGAATCCCGCGCAGGTGTATGTCGATTCAGGGCAAAAGGTCTTTGTAAAACAGTATATGCCGTCGCCCGTGCCTGAATTATGCTCAAGGTATCAATGGAAATCTATGCTTGAGCTGTATCAGTTGGTAGAAAAACCCCAGGTTATCCTGTTGATCGGCACAGGTATTCACAGGGTGGATGACCTTCTTAACAACCACGCGCTTATGTATATACCCGATGCTGTAAAACACTCAATACCCGAGCCCCTGCTTCGGTCGATTAATGCCGTTTCCGGCTTGGCAAAATGCCCTGACCGGAGCTTCTTGGCGGACAAAGCGCGTGACCTCATGCGGGAGCTCGAGCGCTATCCCGGTTTTGCCTATAAGGTTGAAATACTCATGTTTATTGCCTCCAATCTGTATAATGCGGGCGAGCATACGTCAGCCCTAAATGTCCTTGGCCGGGTGGCCTCCGAATACCCCGGATCAGAGATGGCAGGGGTCGCGTGGTCAGGCATGGCATCTATTTATCAGCATGACTTAAACGATGTATCCATGGCAAAGAAGATCTATGCCGATCTAATATATAGTTATCCTGACAGCTCCGAAGCTATAAGGGCGGCGGAGATATTATCGTCTCTTGGCTGATATCCGGGCCCGTTATGAGCGCCTATTAATTTGCCCCTGTTATTGCCTTCCATGAATTTTTTCGCCTGTTTGGAACCTCACTTATTCATTGACATATCTTAGCCCAATTATCTTGACTAAAAATATCCTATTTGTTATACTTTAGGCATTATGAAAGACAACCAAAAAAAAAGGATAACAATATTAGGTGACGGCGGGTGGGGGACTACTTTAGCTGTTTTGTTGGCCGGAAAGGGTTTGCGGATATGCCTATGGAGCGCTTTTAAGGACAATGCCGCGCGAATTAACGAGAAAAGGGAGAATACGGTATTTCTGCCTGGGATAGTCCTGCCTAAAAATATAATCGTGACACCTGATCTTGGTATGGCTGTTTCCGGCGCCGATATGATTATCATTGCCATACCTTCACAATTTTTAAGAGGGGCCGTTAAGGGTTTGAAAGGTTTTGACCTGAAAGGCAAAGGCATTGTCAGTGTTGTCAAGGGTATTGAAAACAATACATTCCAGAGGCCTTCAGAGATTATCTGCCATGAGTTAGGCAGACAGCAGATAGGTGTGCTCTCCGGGCCTACTATAGCTATGGAGATTGCCAAAGGCCTGCCTGCGAGTTGTGTCGCTGCTTGTAAAGACCCCGGCCGGGCTCAAATGATACAGTCTCTGTTTATGACTGAAAGGTTCAGGGTTTACACCTCAACAGACACAACTGGTGTTGAAACGGCAGGCGCCTTAAAGAATATAATGGCTATTGCCTCTGGTATTTCAGACGGTTTAGGGCTCGGTTCTAATGCCAAGGCGGCATTATTTACAAGAGGCCTTGTTGAGATGAAGAGATTAGGCCTGGCCATGGGCGCTCAAGAGGCCACCTTTAACGGTTTAAGCGGTATCGGAGACCTGGTAACTACATGCGTAAGCGCTTTTAGCAGAAACCGAAGATTGGGAGAGGATATAGCAAGAGGTAAAACGCTTTCCCAGATACTGCCGGGCATGAATATGGTAGCCGAAGGTGTTGAGACTGCCAGGTCTGTTTATAATTATTCCAAAAAAATTGATATAGAGATGCCCATCACGGAGCAGGTCTATAAGGTCCTTTTTGAGGATAAAGACCCCTATAAAGCGGTTGCCGATCTTATGATGCGTGAAAGCAAGCCAGAATAGTTTCATGGGCGCCGGCGTCATGGCGGCGCGTTTTGTGACATGTTGTTTTTGTTTTATTTTTTTCTCAAGACCGGCTGTTTATGCGTTGACAGCTTGTTGATATCGCGTTTCCATTTTTCTTGACTATATATTTACTATTTGTTATACTTATCGTCAAAATAATGCCGGTTTTCTGCCGCGGGATCCGCTAATGTTTTTAACCGCGTTTTCGCGTTGTTTTTTAAAAATTATACCGCGTGATTATAGTAAGATATTGTGTCGGGACGTAGCGCAGCTTGGCTAGCGCACTTGAATGGGGTTCAAGGGGTCGCCGGTTCAAATCCGGCCGTCCCGACCATTATTTATCATTTTCATTCTTAACCGAGTTTTAAGTCAAGATTTTTTCCGTTTTAGCGGTATCCCGTGATAGTCTATCATGTTTGTCGGACAATATATTAAAGGCCTTGGAGGCGGTATGCGGCACATCAATGTAGGTATAATAGGGTTTGGCACTGTCGGAAGCGGTGTGGTCGAGGCGTTAATAAATAAACGCGGCCATCTTAGCAGGCGCCTTGGATTTGCGGTAAATATTGTAAAGATTTGCGATAGTGACCTTGACAGGAAGCGGCATGTCAATGTCGATAGCTCGCTTCTTACAAAAGATGTAAACGATATATTGGACGATCCTAAGGTTGATATTGTTATCGAATTGATTGGCGGGATACATCCTGCCTATGAGATTATCAGCCGCGCCCTGAAGAATAAAAAACATGTGGTTACGGCGAACAAGGCCCTGCTTGCCCTGAAGAAGGAATCCCTTTTTAGGCTTGCCAGAGATAATAGTGTTCAGCTAAGATTTGAGGCAAGCGTAGCTGGAGGAGTGCCGATAATAAAGGCGTTAAGGGAAGGCCTAATCTCCAATAGGGTCAATTCCGTATACGGTATTATAAATGGGACATGCAACTATATCTTAAGCGGCATGACAAACTTTGGTATCGGTTTTGATGAGGCATTGGCGAATGCCCAGCAGAAGGGCTATGCTGAAAAATCCCCTGCCATGGATATAAACGGCCTTGACTCGGCCCATAAGCTTGCCATCCTCGCGTCATTAGGCTTTGGCCTCAATGTCAGGCTTTCGGATATGCTTATTGAAGGTATATCCGCTATAACGGATGCCGACATCAAATACGCGGCGGAATGGGGTTATGTAATAAAGCTTTTAGGTATCGCCAAGAGGACTGCCGCCGGGCTTGAGGTAAGGGTCCATCCCGCTCTTGTGCCTAATAAACACCCTTTGGCGTCAGTTAATAAGAATTTCAATGCCATATTTATCAACACGGACATGCTTGGGGATTCACTCTTTTACGGTAAAGGCGCGGGCTCTGTCCCTACCGCCAGCGCTGTTATCAGTGATATAGCGGATATCTCAAAGGATATTGTTGGCGCTTCATCTTGCTGGACCCCCGGTATCGTGTATGACAGCTATGCCGGATCTATCAAAAAGAAAGACGATTTTTCATCCGGTTATTATGTGCGTTTTTCCGCTATAGATAAACCGGGTGTGCTGGCCAGGATATCCAGGATATTGTCTGAATACAAGATAAGCATAGCCTTTGTAAGCCAGGAGGCCCGGCGTCAGGAGAGGATAGTCCCGATTGTCATGATGACCCATATAGCCAAAGAAAGGGATTTTACCAAGGCGCTTGCCGAGATTGACAGGCTGGCCTTTATAAAAAAGAAGTCGGTTGTTATACGGGTTGAGGAATCGCTAAATGAAAAATAAAGGTATTATAGAGAATTACCGTCAGTATCTTCCCGTAACTGATAAGACGCCTGTCATAACACTGCTTGAGGGGCAGACGCCGCTTATATATTCGCGCCATTTAAGTGAATTGCTTGGGGGCAAGTATGAGGTGTTCTTGAAATATGAAGGCTTAAACCCAACGGGCTCGTTCAAGGACAGGGGTATGACTATGGCTGTCTCCAAGGCGCTTGAGCAGGGCTCAAAGGCCGTTATGTGTGCCTCGACAGGCAACACCTCGGCCTCTGCCGCAGCCTATTCCGCCAAGGCAGGCATGAAATGCGCAGTCATTATACCTAAGGGGGCTATAGCGCTGGGTAAATTGGCGCAGGCCCTTATCCACAATGCCCATGTCGTGGCAATAGACGGTAATTTCGATGACGCCCTGGATATCGTTAAACAGATAACCGACAAATACCCGATAACCCTTGTAAATTCGCTTAATCCGTTCAGGATAGAGGGCCAGAAATCAGCATCATTTGAGATCTGCGATGTCCTGTCAGGCGCGCCTGATTACCATTTTATACCGGTGGGTAACGCCGGTAACATCACCGCTTATTGGAAAGGCTATAAGGAGTATAGGCAGGCAGGCAAGATAAATGGACTGCCGAGGATGTGTGGTTTTCAGGCCGAAGGCGCCGCGCCTATTGTTCGTGGCAGGTCTGTTAAAGACCCGGAAACCATAGCGACGGCTATAAGGATAGGTAATCCTGCCAGCTGGAAACAGGCAGAGGCGGCCCGCGATGAATCTGGCGGTGTTATTGATATGGTGACGGATGACGAGATATTGTACGCCTATAAGTTTCTGGCGGGAAAGGAAGGCGTGTTTGCCGAGCCCGCGTCAGCGGCATCCGTGGCGGGATTAATGAAGATGCGAAAAAAAGGGTTTTTCTCAGATACCCGCCACAATGAATCGGGAGGCGGTAAGATTCGCGTGGTTTGCGTATTGACAGGTCATGGTCTCAAGGACCCCGACAGGGCTATAAAGTCTGTTCATGAGCCTTCGGTTGTCCCTGCCAGGGTAGAGGCGGTATTAGCTGATATCGGTTTATAAATCAGGACATATTTAAAAGAGGTGAGCAGTCTATGAAATATATAATGCTTGTTGGAGACGGTATGGCTGATAGGCCTATTAAGGAGTTGGATAATCTTACCCCGCTTGCGGCCGCGCGGACGCCTAATATGGATTATATCGCCAAAAACGGCATGGTTGGCAATGCCATTACAGTCCCCGAGGGCCTGCAGGCGGCAAGCGACGTGGCAAATACCGCCTTATTAGGCTATGATCCGGCGCAATATTACTGCGGGAGAGGGCCTCTTGAGGCTGCAAACATGGGTATCGAGATAAAGGACAATGAGGTAGCCTTTAGATGTAATACAGTGACTATCTCCGATGATAAGATGGCGGATTATTCGGCCGGCCATATCACGACAAAGGAATCCCGCAGGATAATACCGGTGTTGGGAAAGGAGCTGCGTTCGAGGGCCGTTAAATTATATCCAGGCATCAGCTACAGGCATCTGGCGATAATAGATTGTGTTGAGGCAGGATTTGAAAAAGAGGCCCTCGTTAAGACGATATGCACCCCGCCCCACGATATACTGGATAGGCCTATATCGCGTTATCTGCCACGCGGTCAGGCAGGGGTTTTTTTAACGGATATAATGGTTCGGTCAAAGAATATCCTTGAAAAACATGATATAAATAAGGTTCGCATAGATCTTAAGGAAAATCCCGCGAATATGATATGGCTTTGGGGTCAGGGCGTAAAACCTGTTATGCCTCTTTTTAAGGATAAATTCGGGGTATCAGGCTCTATTATATCCGCGGTTGACCTTATTAATGGCCTCGGTAAAATTATAGGTCTAAGGCCTATAGATGTTCCGGGCGCTACAGGTTATTATGATACGGATTATTCTGCCAAGGCAAGGTACGCCCTCAGATCTCTTGAAAGCAGGGATTTTGTCTTTGTGCATGTGGAGGCGCCGGATGAGGCGGGCCATAACGGCGATCTGAAACAGAAAATATCCGCGATAGAAAACTTCGATAAATTTGTAGTAGGCGATATCCTGAATGCCTTCAGACAATCCGGGGATTTCAGGATAATAGTCTTACCTGACCATGCTACCCCGTTGTCCCTGCGCACGCATACCCGGGAACCTATACCATTTGCCATATGCGGCAAGGGCATAGAAAAGGATGATATCGAAACCTATAGCGAGCAGTCCGTCAGGTGTTCGCGGCTATTTATAAAAGACGGATTCAGGATAATGGAGCTTTTGCTTAACAAATGAATTCCCTCGTAATCGTGTCAGTCACGGGTTTATTGTTCTGGGCAGGGTATTTTTTTTTCGCGCGAAAAATTACTGCCGTATTCGCGCCTGACAAAGATAGGCAGACCCCGGCGAAGGCAAGATATGACGGCATCGATTACGTGCCGGCAAAACACTGGACAATACTTTTTGGGCACCACTTTTCATCGATTGCCGGCGCCGCGCCTATTATCGGGCCTGTCCTCGCCGTTTCTATATGGGGTTGGGCGCCCGCGTTATTATGGGTTGTCCTTGGCAGTATCTTTGCCGGAGGCGTACATGATTATTGCAGTTTAATGATATCCGTAAGGCACGGCGGCCGTTCTGTCGCAGACATATCCGGAGATACGATATCGCGAAGTGCGAAACTGATTTTTCTCTCATTTGCCTGGATCACGCTTATACTTGTTATATCAGTTTTTACTCATCTTTGCGCCAAGACCTTGGTATTATCCCCGGAGATAGTCCTGCCGTCAATAGGGCTTGTACCGTTGTCTATGCTCATGGGTTTTTTGCTGTATTCAAAGAGGTTTTTTAACAGATATAATCAGGCAGGCGTTACCCTCCTGGGCCTGGCGGCCCTGGCGGCGCTTATGGTGTTGGGCTTTAAGATGCCGTTATCACTGGGCCTTAGTGAGCCTGTTCATGCCTGGAGCGTTATACTCCTAATATACGCGTATTTTGCCAGCATCATGCCTGTTCAGATACTGTTACAGCCGCGCGATTATCTGTCGGCATTTTTACTATTGGCCGGTTTATTCTTCGGATATATAGGTCTGATCACCCGGGCCCCTAATATAGCGTTTCCGGCGTTTACGGGTTTTAAGGCCTGTACTACAAATATGCTTTGGCCGGTCCTTTTCGTGACGGTTGCCTGCGGCGCTATAAGCGGTTTTCATTCCCTTGTGGCAAGCGGCACCACCTCAAAACAGCTTGATAATGAGGTCAACGCGAAGAAGATAGGCTATGGCGGCATGATAGCGGAAGGTGTCCTGGCAGTCCTGGCGCTTTTGATCGTTGCCACTGTTTATAGCAGGTCCGCGGATCTTTCCAGTGTCGTAAACGGACCTGGCGGGCCTGTTCACGCCTTTGGCGTGGCTTACGGCAGGATGACTGAAAGATTTTTAGGCTCTTACGGATCGGCATTCGCGGTATTAATATTGAATGCCTTTATATTTACCACCCTTGATACGGCAACCAGGATCGCGAGATATCTGACGCAGGAGCTGTTTCATCTTGATAATCGTTACCTGGCAACACTGCTTGTCGTGGCATTAAGCGGCTGGCTCGGCATAAGCGGCGAGTGGAACAGCATATGGCCTGTATTCGGAGCGGCCAATCAGCTTATAGCCGCTTTTACGCTTATAGCGGTGACAAGTTACCTGCTTTATTTAAAAAAGCCTGTTGTATATACGATGGCCCCCGCGGTGTTTATGCTGATAACATCGGCGGTCGCGCTGTTTTTAAAGATAATAGAGTATTTTAAAAGCGGTAATATCTTACTGGCGTTTATCGCTTTGATCCTGCTGTCTTTGGCCTTTGTCGTTTTTTACGAGGCGGCGGCAGTCTGGGCAGGAAATTACAGGAGAAGGCATAATGTCATTGCGTAGGATTATTGTCCAAAAATACGGCGGAAGCAGTGTGGCCGATACCGCTAAGATCATAGAGGTAGCCAAAAGGGTGGCCAGGGGAAAAAAAGACGGTAATAAGATGGTGGTGGTTGTATCAGCACTCGGCGACACAACGGATGACCTGATCAAGCTTGCCTACGAGATAACCGATTCGCCGTCGGAAAGAGAGATGGACATGCTCATATCGACGGGTGAACAGATATCGGTGGCCTTGCTTGCCATGGCCCTGCATAAGCTAAAGATAGAAGCCATATCTTTTACGGGCGCGCAGGTCGGCATTATTACCGACACATCCCACACCAGGGCCCGGATACTGGACATTAACTCAAGGCGCATAGAAGATGAGCTTGACAAGGGAAAGGTGGTCATAGTCGCCGGATTCCAGGGGGTCACTGTGTCACATGATATTACTACATTGGGCCGTGGCGGCTCAAACCTTACTGCCGTGGTGCTGGCCAAGGCTCTTGGGGCTGATATATGTGAGATGTGCACGGATGTCGAGGGCGTATATACCGCTGATCCCCGCATAGTCCCTGATGCCAGAAAACTTTCAAGGATAAGCTACGAAGAGATGCTTGAGTTGGCGTCGGCAGGCGCGCAGGTTTTACAGCCGCGTTCTATAGAGGTGGCTAAAAAGTTCAATGTCAAGATACGCGTAAGGTCGAGTTTTTCAGATGAGGAGGGTACCATTATTTCCGAGGAGGTCAAGACAATGGAGGATATAGTCGTAAGCGGTGTTACCGTCAACAAGGATGAAGCGAAGGTTACGATATGCGATGTCCCTGATAAGCCCGGCATTGCCGCGAGGATCTTTAAAAGGATAGCGGAAGCGAATATCAATATTGATATGATCATTCAAAATATAAGCAGGACAGGCTACACCGACATATCTTTTACAGTCCCCGAAAAAGAGCTTAATAAGACGTTGAAAATAGCCAGGGATACCGCCAAGAGGATTGGCGCCGGGGATGTGCAGTATAATGATAATGTAGCCAAGCTCTCTGTGGTCGGCATAGGCATGCGCAGCCATTCGGGTATCGCGTCAAGGATGTTTGCCGCCCTTGCCAGGAACAAGATAAATATTGAGATGATCTCAACAAGCGAGATCAAGATTTCCTGCGTGATAAACAAGGCCTCCGCGGCGAAATCTGTCCGCGCGGTGCATAAAGAATTCGGGCTGGGTAAGCCCGTTTAAACCCTCCGGGTATCGCGGGGCGCGCCGTTTTTAAAGGATGCCGCTGGCCGCAGGCAATCGTGCTTTATAAAAAGACATGGAGCAAGCATGGGAAATGTTATCCTATATGACACTACATTAAGAGACGGGACACAGGCAGAGGGGATATCGTTGTCAGTAAAGGATAAGCTTAATATTGCCCGCAGGCTTGATGCGTTTGGAATAGATTATATTGAAGGGGGCTGGCCCGGGTCAAACCCGAAAGACATGGAGTTTTTCTTAAAGGCCAGATATCTTGAACTTAAGAATGCCAGGATAACCGCCTTTGGCTCAACCCGCAGGGCTAATACGGCCGCTGCAAAGGATAATAATATCAAGGCCCTTTTAAGATCGGGTTGCGCTGTATACGGTATTTGGCAAAAGCTGGGATCTGCATGTCAAAGACGTGATCAGGGTATCACTTGACGAAAATATCAAGATGATAAGCGATACGGTGGGGTATCTAAAATCTAAGGGCAGGGCCGTCTTTTTTGACGCCGAGCATTTTTTCGATGGTTATAAGGCGAATGCCGAATACGCGCTTAAAACACTGCTTTGCGCGCAAAACGCCGGGGCCGACGCGATAATCCTCTGTGATACCAATGGCGGCATGCTTACCTGCGAACTCTCGGGTATTGTCTCTATGGTCCGGCCCCTTATTAAGCCGTCTCTCGGAATACACTGCCATAATGACAGTGAGACGGCCGTTGCTAATTCCGTTGCAGCTGTCGTAGCCGGCTGTGACCATGTCCAGGGCACGGTGAACGGATACGGCGAGCGCTGCGGAAACGCCAACCTGTGTTCCGTAATCCCGTCTTTAAAGGCCAAGCTCGGCATGGATTGCCTTAATGGCGGAAACCTCAATGAATTGACAGAGGTATCCCGTTATGTGGCAGAGGTATGCAATATGAAGCACATGGACAATCAGCCTTTTACCGGCCAGAGCGCATTTGCTCACAAGGCCGGGGTGCATGTCAATGCTGTTTTAAAAAAGCCGCAGGCATATGAACATATACAGCCCGAGATAATCGGTAATAAGAGAAGGATACTCATCTCCGAGCTTTCGGGCAAAAGCACATTGTCCCTCAAGGCGGAGTCATTCAATATAGGCCTTAAAAAAGACAGCCCCAAGATAAAGCGTTTTATGAACTTATTGCAGGATCTGGAGCATCAGGGCTATCACTTCGAGGCCGCCGAAGGCTCGTTTGAATTACTGCTGAAAAGGCAGATAAAAAAATATAAAGAGTTCTTTGAGCTTAAAAATTTTAGGGTCATAAATGAAAAGCATGAAGATGGAGGTTCATACTGCGAGGCACGGATAAAGATAATGGTAAATGGCAAGGCCAAGTATACGGCATGTGAAGGGGACGGGCCTATCAATGCCCTTGACGGCGCCTTAAGAAAATCCCTGGTAGGTTTTTATCCGGAGCTTGCCGATATGCAGCTGTCTGATTTTAAGGTCCGCGTCCTCGACGAAAAGCAGGGCACTGCCGCTAAGGTTCGGGTGCTTATCCAATCGCAGGACAAAGAAAAATCCTGGTGGACTATCGGGGTATCGGAGAACATCATAGAAGCGGGCTGGCAGGCATTAGTTGACAGCGTTGAATATAAATTGTTGAACGGCTGATTGTATAGCAGTAAATGGAGTTTGATAGAGGATGCAGATGAAGGAAATACCAAAGACATATAACCCTAATGAGATGGAGAATGATATCTACAGGTCTTGGGAGGATGAGGGTCTTTTTCACGCCCGCCTCGACAGGAATAAAGCACCTTATACCATAATGATACCGCCTCCGAATATCACGGGTATACTGCATATGGGCCATGCCCTTAACAATACGATACAGGATATACTTATTCGGTATAATAGGATGAGGGGCCGCGAAGCGCTTTGGATGCCGGGCACAGATCATGCCGGTATCGCGACACAGAATGTTGTTGAGCGTAAACTAAGCAAGCAGGGCATAAGCAGGCATCAGCTTGGCAGGGAAGGTTTTATGCGCGAGGTATGGAAGTGGCGCGATGAATATGGCGATACTATAATCAGGCAGTTGAGGCGCCTGGGCGCTTCATGCGACTGGCCGAGACAGCGTTTTACCATGGATGAGGGACTTTCCGATGCTGTACAGGAGGTCTTTATCAGGCTTTATGAAAAAGGCCTTATATATAGAGGTAACTATATCATCAACTGGTGCCCAAGATGTCAGACGGCGCTTTCTGACGAAGAGGTTGAACATGAAGAGATTGAAGGCAAGCTCTATTATATTAAATATCGGGTTCAACCTGATAACCCTGCCCGCGAGACCTCAATACCCGGCTATCTGATAGTCGCGACCACAAGGCCCGAGACAATGCTTGGTGATACCGCTCTGGCAATAAACCCCAATGATAAAAGGTATAAGTCTCTGGCAGGACGCTCGGCCATTGTTCCAATCGCCGGCCGCCGCATACCTATCATAGAGGATGATATGGTCGATCCCGTTTTTGGAACAGGTGTAGTAAAGATCACCCCGGCCCATGACCCGAATGATTTCAATGCCGGTAAAAGGCACAATCTCCGTGAGATAAATATAATGGGTCCTGACGGCGTGCTGAATGATAATGCTGGAATCTATAAGGGCATGGATAGGTTTAAGGCAAGGCAGGAATTGGCCGGGCGGCTTGAGAGAGAAGGCCAGCTTGAAAAGGTTACGGCGCATAGGCATGCCGTAGGCCATTGTTATAGGTGCCATACGATAGTTGAACCATATCTCTCAAAACAATGGTTTGTAAAGATGAAGCCCCTGGCAGGGCCTGCCATTGAGGCCGTTGAAAACGGCAGTATCAGGTTTCATCCCCCCAGGTGGAAAAAGGTCTATCTGGATTGGATGTATAATATCAGAGATTGGTGCATAAGCCGCCAGATTTGGTGGGGCCACAGGTTGCCGGTATATTATTGCAAGGAATGCGCCCTTGACGATTCATCGTCTAAGGGTATAATTGTCTCAAGGTCAATGCCCGATAAGTGCCCGCATTGCGGAGGAAAGAATATTATCCAGGATGAGGATGTGCTGGATACATGGTTTTCTTCGTGGCTCTGGCCTTTTTCCACGTTTGGCTGGCCGTTTAACGCGTGTATAAATGAAGGCAAGGTATCGTCGCGGGACATAGACAGGCAGAGGCAGGAGTTTGCCTATTTTTACCCGACATCATGCCTTGTTACGGCACAGGAGATTATTTTTTTCTGGGTAGCCAGGATGATAATGGCAGGCCTTGAGTTCTGCAAAAATATACCTTTTCAAGATGTATATATCCACGGGACGGTGCGCGATGATACCGGCACCAAGATGTCTAAGTCCTTAGGTAACACCATAGACCCTATTGAGATAATTGAGCGCTATGGTGCCGATGCCCTGCGCTTCAGCATCATATCCATTACCGCCGCGGGCCAGGATGTATTTCTTAACAAGGAACGTTTTGAAGCAGGCAGGGCCTTCGCGAATAAGCTCTGGAATGCCTCGCGTTTCATCCTTATGAATTTCAAGCCGCAGGCGGAATGTTGTCTGGAAGATTATTTTAAAGCTGACGGTTTCTCGCTTGCTGATAAATGGATATGGGCCTCCTTCCAGAGGGCCGTTAAGGCCGTTGAGAAGGCCATGGAGGATTACAGGTTCAATGACGCCGCCAATATCATCTATGATTTTGTTTGGCATAAATATTGCGACTGGTATGTCGAGACTGCTAAAACAAATATAGACCAGCCCGGGACTCAAGTTGTCTTGTTTAATATACTGATAAACTGCCTTAAGATCCTTCATCCTTTCATGCCCTTCGTCACGGAGGCGGTATGGCGGCAGATGGGCATGGAGAGGCCTTTAATGATATCCGAATGGCCGCGTGTCTGCGGCAAGACGGTAGATGATGAAGCCATTGACAGGATGGATAAATTTATCAATATCATAGCCGCTGTCAGGAATATAAGGGCGCAGATGAATATCCCATTTAAGCGGCCTGTTGATATCATTATCTCAACACTGGACAAGGCCATGCTTTTATCGCCTGATGAGCTGTCGGTTTATGCCCGCAAGCTTGCCAACGCCGGGCGTGTAGAGGTGTCAATGCTAAAGTCCGGTCAGGGCTCCGGGGCATCAGCCGTCCTTGATTTTTGCGATGTTTTTGTCCCCCTTGAAGGCATTGTCGATATAGGTAAGGAAAAGTCAAGGCTTGAAAAAGATCTTAGCGAGGCCGAAATATTTCTTAAGGCGATAAACAAAAAACTTGAGAATAAATCCTTTATTGACAAGGCGCCTGACAGCGTTGTCCATGATGAAAGACGGAAGGCGCTTGTCCAGACGGATAAGATCGCCCGCATAAAAGAGAACATCAAAAACCTTCGGTAAATATGACTGACCTTATCAGGATAAATAAACTATTGGCACAGCGCGGGATTGCCTCGCGGCGCAAGGTGGACGAGCTTATTGCCGAGGGGCGTGTCTGCGTGAACGGCACAAGGCTCTCCGGACCCGGGGCCATGATCGATACCGGTAAGGATACCGTATCCGTTGATGGTGTAAAGATTGACATAAATCTGCCGCCCGAAGGCCGCACCTATCTTGTGCTGAATAAGCCGGCAGGATATATAACCACTGTAAGGGATACTCACAGAAGGCGCACGGTAATGGAGCTTATCCCCGGGGTAAAAGGGGTGTTTCCTGTCGGCAGGCTTGATAAGGATACCACAGGACTGCTTATCATGACCAATGACGGCCGGCTTTGTCACAGGCTTATGCACCCGAGTTTTGAGATGGAAAGGCTTTATGAGGTCACTGTTGCCGGCGCTGTGAAGCGTTCAGATATATCGAGGATAGAAGGCGGTGTTGATATAGGAGATGGAAAGGCGTCGGCCCTAAAGGTGATAGATATTGTCAATGACAAGTCCCGGACTGTTGTTCATGTCGGCCTTCATGAAGGCAGGAAGCGGCAGGTGAGAAAGACATTTGAGGCGCTTGGTTATAAGATCAAGGAATTGACAAGGACGGGATATGCCGGTTTAAGACTTGACGTGAAGACAGGCTCCTTCAGGTATCTTTCAAAGCAGGAGGTACTTTTGCTCAAAGAAGGTGTTGGGATAAAATGATAATAGAGCCCTATATAAAAAGACTGGTTCAGACAGCCCTGGCGGAGGATATTGGAAGCGGGGATGTCACCACGGCCTCCATCCTGCATAAATCCAGGAAAGGGGAGTTCATGGTAAACGCCGGACAGGACGCGGTTGTCTGCGGTATGCGCATCGTGGAGCTTGTATTTGATTTAGTGGATGACTCGATTCGATTTAAGCCCTTAGTAAGCGACGGTGACAGGGTCTCAAACGGCAAGGCAGTGGCCTACATAGAGGGTTTTTGCAATAGTGTGCTTTCAGCAGAAAGGACGGCGCTTAATTTTTTATGCTGGCTTTCAGGTGTGGCGACCTTGACATACAGGTTTGTCGAGGCCGTAAAAGGCACGCGGGCCCGGATTATGGATACAAGGAAGACCCTGCCGACATTAAGACATCTTCAGAGATATGCCGTTAAGGTTGGCGGCGGTGTAAATCACAGGATGGGCCTGTACGATCAGATCTTGATAAAGGATAACCATATATCCCTAACCCTTAATTGCCCGGGCGCTTTTAAAGATGTAAAAGACGCCGTAAGAGGGCTTATAAAGAATGCCAGGCTTAACGCGCCAAAAGGCAAAAAAATCGAGGTAGAGATTGATTTTATCGATCTGCTTGGACCTGCCCTGGAATCCCAGCCAGATATTATAATGCTTGATAATATGGGCATAGATGACATAAGAAAGGCGGTTGCCCTAAGGGACGCTTATAGGATAAAGGTAGGCGATATCGGTTTTAAGGCCCTTCTCGAGGTATCGGGCAATGTGAACATTAATAATGTCAGGGATATTGCCCTATGCGGTGTTGATAGGATATCAATAGGCGCCCTGACTCATTCAGCCGCTTCCTGCGACTTTTCCCTTGAAGTCAGATAAATAATACCCAATAGGCCCCTGAAAGGGTTATGATATGGAGTTTAGGCTTGTAAGTGATTTCAAGCCTTGCGGCGATCAACCGAAGGCTATTGACGAGCTTGTTGAAGGCGTATTATCAGGAAAACGTTATCAGAGCCTTCTTGGCGTAACAGGAAGCGGTAAGACCTTTACTATCGCCAATGCGATTGTCAGGGTCAAAAGGCCCGTACTCGTCATATCCCACAACAAGACCCTCGCGGCCCAGCTTTACGGAGAATTCAAGCAATTTTTCCCTCATAACGCCGTGGAATACTTTGTTAGTTATTATGATTACTATCAACCCGAGGCATATATACCGCAGACAGACACTTATATTGAAAAAGACGCATCTATTAATGATGAGCTTGACAGGTTGAGGCTTTCGGCTACGGCGGCACTGTCTTCAAGGGATGACGTTATTATCGTATCAAGTGTATCATGTATTTATAATCTCGGCTCGCCTGATGATTATAAAGATATGCTGCTACGCCTTAAGGTAGGCCAGGATATGCCGTTAGACCTGATACTAAGCGCCTTAGTCGATATTCATTACGCGAGAAACGATATCGATTTTTCCAGAGGGACGTTCCAGGTCAGGGGAGATACTATTGAGATATTTCCGGCATATGACAAGCTTGCCGTAAGAGTGGAGTTTTTTGCCGATACTATTGAGGCGATAAGCCTGATAGAGCCTCTTACAAAAAACCTTAGCGTTAAGCTTGACAAGATAACGATATATCCGGGTAAACACTTTGTAACGACCAAAAAGAGGATAGAGGCCGCGCTTATAAGCATAAGGGATGAGCTCAATGCTCGCCTGAAGGAGCTTAATAGCCAAAACAAGGCACTTGAGGCCCAAAGGCTGGAGTCAAGGACCAATTACGATATGGAGATGCTCAAGGAGATAGGCTACTGCCATGGTGTCGAAAATTATTCACGCCATCTCTCGGCAAGGCCTGCAGGTTCGCGGCCATATACGCTTATTGATTATTTCAGGGGTGATTTTTTGACGGTTATTGATGAGTCTCATGTAAGTATACCGCAGATAAGAGGCATGTATGAGGGT
>Ga0265297_10003109_pt1 | contig 31058 bp, 26 predicted proteins | sample Munlanlwell13791_FD_192502 | JGI IMG/M metagenome (GOLD analysis project Ga0265297, IMG submission 192502) | Leachate microbial communities from a municipal landfill in Southern Ontario, Canada - Leachate well 137-91 | ecosystem: Engineered > Solid waste > Landfill > Unclassified | place...
TCCAATAGCATGAAGACCTGTACCAAGAAGGGGGTTGGATGCTATCATTTATTTCTATTAATTGCGTTAAACATGGCTTCAATATTTTCTGGTGAGATATCCGGCAAAATGGCCTCATGACTTGGAGAAATGATTAATCCTGTCGGAAATAGTTCTTTTAATTTCATCACCTTCTTTGCAATGTCTTTTGGATTGCCATTCACCAAAAGGTTTTGGGCATCGACTCCGCCGCAAAAGGCTACTTTCCCATCAAAATGTTTTTTCAGGTTGGGTGCATCCATTTCGTTGGCAAGCGCCTGGATGGGATGGATAATATCGGCCCCCAAACCGGCCAGGTCCTGAATAATCGGAAAGATTGAACCGCACGAATGGTGCATCACGGTCAATCCATAGCATTTAGCCTGCTCAATTAGTTTTTTGGTACCAGGAAATACATATTCGCGCAAACTGTCGGGATCAACCATCAGGCACGTCTGACTTCCAAAATCATTCCCGATCAGCACCGCATCCAGCATGCCTTTAGTCGATTCGTAGAAAATTTCATTAGCCTTTAAATAGAAATCCGTAATGCGGTCAATCACCGCACGGAACATTTCAGGATTGGAGAGCATCACCATCAGCGCCTGTTCCATACCAAAAGCCGCACAGGCATCCTGAAAATGGGCGCTCCAAAGAATACCCATTTTTATCCGGTCTATAGGTGCAGCGGAAACTCTTCTTCTGGATTCTTTCCGATCAAGATACAACGCTGGATCGGGCCAGGCAAATTTTTCGACATCGGCAACATCTGTATAATCCTCAAAAAATCCCGGAGCAGTTAGTGTTCGTTCATCGGGAGTGTCCAAATGACTTACCTTGGCAAAATCGAATGCACAGGCAATGTGGTTTGACGGCGGATAGTTGTAAGGGACTTCGATGGGATATATATCATCATCAATAATATCGCGAAGCTGATCGATACTGTTTACACTAAAGTATTTCATTAACGCCGGTTCTGCAGAAGGTACTGGCAAACCCAACCAGGAAGCCGGTCGGTCAACAGGTTGATGAATGATGGTAGCAAAAAAACGTTCTTTATGGTCCATAATTAAATATTTAAAGATAGCGTGTTTAAGTTTTTTCGTAATTGCATCAGTGCATCTACATACATTTTAGGGATAACTCCGTTTTTATCTGGAGGTACATCGAGCAATAGGTTTGTCCCCCTTGACCGGCTAACAAGATACATACCCAGTAATTCTGCATCGCTGCGTGGAGTGTCGCCTTCTTTGAAGAACCACTCTTTACCGATAGGATCGCAAACCTCGCCCGGCATATAGTATTGTTTCCCCTCGATAGTTCTCAACCTGATATGTTTTGTTTGGCTATTGGGAAGGAAGCGTTCGATAGCAATCAAATCAGTTGGCCAGGCATAATTGATTTTAAACTGTGAACCATCACCAATGCCATGGTTCATCATTATCACGCTCTCAGGTTGCCAGTGTGCGATCTGGTTATAGAGCTTCTGACGATAATCACGGGGCAGGACTCCGGGAATGTCAATCCACACTTCTCCTATTTCGCCATATTGTGTTAAAAGCTCTTCTAATTGGTTCCACTGAAATTCACGATATTCTTCAGTTGTATAAGCATCTCCCCATGCAATATACGAAGGTGTTCCTGAGCCCATGATGTGGTGGTTATCCCACGAGCAATAGTAAAAACCAGGCATAATGCCATATCTGGCACATGAGTTTACAAAATCCCTCACCACATCAGTTTTATTACCACTTGTACCTACATGATAATCGGTATATTTACTTGGCCAGAGGCAATGCCCCGAAACATGCTTGGTCGTTAAAACGGCATATTTCATACCGGCATCCCGGGCTGTTCTTATCCATTGATCGGTATCCACTTTTTGCGGCGCGTAAAACGTGGAAGGTTTATCTCCTTTTGAAAGTTCCGCACCATCGAAGGTACTCATCCCAAAATGGAGGAACATTCCATATCCCATTCTTTCCCATTCCTGCAATTTTTGAAGTTTTAACCGCTGATTTCCATTTTCAGGTTCTATCAGATTATTACCAGCAGCTGGCGTCTCAAATGGCAAAAGCGTTGCTGTCCCTGCCAAAGTTGTTGTTTGGATAAAATTTCGTCTGTTCATTTTTGTAATTACTTATTTAAAAACCGTTTAAACTTAGAAACTCTGATTAGAATTATTATGAATATCCCATATTATACTAATAAGGGACACTCATTTAAAACAAATTAATGTTCAGATTTTTTAAGACTTTTTAAATCAATGCCTTTGAAATATTTCTTCAAAACATATTCCGGCTGTTGATTGTCGGGAACCTGTTTTAACTTTTTATAGTCGTATTCAAGCGGCAATATAGTTTTTGGGTTCATGGTCGCGGTATCGTTGGTTAAGGTATGCCATTCGTTCATCAGAGCCAATAATTCATCCACTTTTGACTTATATTCCGGAAGAACTGCCAGATTATCAATTTCGAGCGGATCATTCTTCAGGTTGAACAACTGTGTAAAATCCCTTTGCGGATAACGGATTAACTTCCATTCATCGATTCGAACGGCTCTTACGGTGTTCTTGTAAGCAGTATAGAGTGAACTGCGAACTTCTTTTTCTTTTCCCATGATAACGGGAACAAGATCCTTCCCGTCAATACCATTAGGTGCAGGCAAGCCGCAAATATCGGATAAGGTTGGAAAAATATCGTATAGGTAAACCAAAGCATCACGGACTTCATTTTTCGGGATTCCGGGACCACTGATAATTAATGGTACTTTCATACTGTGCTCATACAAATCCTGCTTTCCCATTAAACCATGGCTTCCAATTGCAAGGCCGTTATCGGCAGCATAAACAACAATGGTATTTTCGAATAAACCTTGCTTTTTCAGAGTTTCAATGATATCACCTATCCGGTTGTCCAAATGACTGATCAGTGCATAATAATCGGAGAGTGATTGTTGCACAATTTCAGGGGTTCGCGGCCAGGGCGCAAGCGTTTCATCTCTGATGTTTAAATCATCGAATTCGAAGGGATGGAGCGCTTTAAAATTTCCAGGCAGCGGAATTGAACCATCTGGGTACATTCCGATGTAATCTTTGCGTGGTGAACGTGGGTCATGGGGAGCAGTAAAGGCAACATAACAGAAGAAGGGGTTCTTACGTTCACCTTTGGCATAATTATCCAGATAACTGATAGCTGCATCGGCAAACAAATCGGTCGAAAATCCTTTTTTTACCGGCTCACTTAGTTTTCGGTCAGGCCCCATATTTCGACATGGAACCTGATAATGATCGGCCATGCCACCTATAAAAACATTTTCACCTTTCTGAAAAGAAGCCTCAAAAGTTTTTACGGTATTGTGCCATTTTCCTGTCCCGAAGGTTTCGTAACCATTTTCCGCAAAATGCATCGGCATCGTATGAATCCCATCGAGATGATCATACACGTGAAAGAGGCTTTTCCCACTCATCAGCATGGCCCGGCTGGGAGCACAAATGGCCCCATGATGACCGCCCATGACATAATTACTGGTGAACCTGACACCATTTTCTGCCAACTTATCGATATTTGGTGTACGGATATACGTGTTCCCTGCACATCTCATGGCATCAGCCCGCTGGTCGTCGGCAAATAGAAACAATATATTGGGCTTTTTCTTTTCTTCTGTCGAAACTTTACCTGTGTTGCAACTTGTGAATGTTCCGAATAACATAAGTGCAGACAATGGGAATAATGTATTTCCCATAATTAATTCTTTTTAAGATTTGATAATGTTTCAATATCTTCCGGATGGACAGACCCATCAGGCAAAGGACCAATATTAAGCAGAAGATTGTAATGGTTTGACTGGGCTTCATCCAACAGTTTTCTGACGTCTTCAACTTTCAGGTGATGCCCATCAATAGCTTTGTTGTAACCCCAGGTTGAGCCCCCATCAATGCCAGGTAAATGTGGTTGCATGGTATTGCAAACTTCCTTGGGTTTGTCTTTATTTAGTTCGTAAGCTTTTCTGGCAATAGGATATTGTTCACCAACTTTAGCATTTCCTCCTCGTTCCGGGGCCATAAAATCCTCATCGCCATTGGCTCCCTGTTTAAATGAAATCAGGGCATGGGGCGATAATTTACGGATTAATGCATAAGTTTCTTTTATTGGAAAAACATCCGGGTTTGCATAAAAGCCCATAATCGGATCAAACCAGATCCCTGCCACGGTTGGGTATTGGGTGAGCAATTCCTTAAGCTGTGCCTGGACATAATCAACATACCTGCGAAAATCTTCAGGCTTTTTGTACTTGTATTCTGCTGGCTCCTCTTTGTAGGCCGGGCGTGCATTGTTCCACCCTGCTTCCCTTGAATAAAAATAAGGATGATGCCAATCAGCAGCATAAGAATAATACAAAAATAAACCCAATCCCTCTTTCTCACAGGCTTTGGCCATCTCTCCAATCAAATCGCGCCTGGCAGGAGAATTGACGCTGTTATAATCAGTTTCTTTCGTTTTAAACAGGCAAAACCCTTCGTGGTGTTTGGCCGTGATGGTAATGTATTTCATCCCTGCTTTTTTCGCCAACTGCACAATGAACTCTGCATCAAAACCGGAGGCAGTAAATTGGCCTTTTAGTTTGGCATATTCATTCAAAGGAATGGTGTCCATCAGCTGCACCCATTCTCCCTTGCCCAACTGGCTATAAAGCCCGTAGTGAATAAACATCCCGAATTGGGCTTCTTTGAACCATTTCATGTTGGCTTCGCGGGGATTTTTTTTGTACTCTTCCCTATAGTCTTTTAAATAGGCCGGGACCTGACAAATAGCAGAAACATTCACCACCAATAGTACAATAATCAATAAATACTTTAACATGATAAATCCTCCATTATTTTAAATTTGACTTAGAACTTATATTTTAATCGGAAAAATCATTGAAAAATATTTTACTTCTTCTGATGTAAAAGCATCAAAAGCATACTTACATCCCTAAATAACTAACATAAACATAATAAGAGTCCCGCTCAACATTTTCTGCATCTGTAAAACGGCATTTCAATTCGTAGGTTCCTTTTTTTAGCTCAATGTTAAACCTTGAATAAACATCTGAATCATTTACTTTTTTATGAAATTCCTGTTCTCCGATTTTAACACTAGCTTCAATTATATTCAATGCCTTTCCTTCAGGATATGGTTTATCGCCAGGAACTGAATTTCCAGCCGGGGCCCGATCTCTTAGTTTTAAACCAGCCTCTGCCGGCCAGCGGCGAAGATCAAATTGATATCTGCCGTCCTTTACCACTTCAACGACCCAATGCCCGTTGGCACCTTCCCCCAGCCGAACCATCTGCTGTGACCATGCAGGATAGCCTTTCACAACATGACAATCGTGGGTAGACAACGTAACTTCCGTAGCTTTTTCAGAACCTAAATAGATCGCGTTGACCTTATTTTCATTTATACTAATCTTATTCCACCACACTTCATAAGCTGCGTTAAGTTTTGCAACGACTTCAGGATAATTCGCTGACACATCATTGAATTCTCCCGGATCATTCTGTATATCATACAAGCGACCATTGAGAAGCCTCCATTGGTCTGTCATTATACAATAATCTTTATACTTTTTTAGGTATTCTTCCCGCTGGGTGTCTGTGAAAAGAATTCTGGATGGCCAGGCGGCTTTTGGATGAAAAAGTAAAGGAACCAGGCTGTTCCCATCAAATTCGACCCCATCAGGAACTTTGATATGACACAGATCAAGAAGAGTTGGCATAAAATCTATAAACGAAGTAAGTTTATCTATATCTCTTCCTCCTGTCAATCGACCATTTTCCCAATAAATAAAAAACGGAACCCGGTGGCCCCCTTCGAAGGCTGAGCCCTTTGCCCCGCTCATCCCTGCATTATAACCCCGGATTACCCGCTCATTTTTATCCACGTTAATCCCGGATGCCGTTCCATTATCAGTCATAAAAACAAGAATAGTATTCTTTGCAAGACCTTCTTTTTCCAGAAATTCCCGAAGCTTTTCTATATTTTCATCGATGTTGACTATCATTCCGTAAAAGACAGGACTAGGAATTGAACCATTTTCCAAATACGGCTTATAATACTTTTCTGCGACACGGTATGGACCATGTGGGGCATTGGTTGGCAGGTAACAGAAAAAAGGCTGATTTTTGTTCTTTTTAATGAATTTTAAGGCTTCGGAGAACCAAACATCAGTACAGTAACCGCTAAACTTTTCGGGTTTCCCATTGTGAAAGTAAGTATCATCGAAATAATCGTTGTTCCAATAGTCGGGAGCCTGACCAACCCCGCCACCCTTCAGAACCAGCGATTCGTCAAACCCGCGATCTTGAGTGCGATACGGATAATTATCTCCCAGGTGCCATTTTCCAAATATACCCGTGGTATACCCTCCCTCTTTAAATACCTGTGCAATTGTTGTCTGGTTCGCATTCAGAATCTCCCGTCCGTTGATGGTATGCCATACTCCAACTTTGTTGCAATAATTACCGGTCATTAATCCGGACCGGCTTGGAGCGCAGGTTGTCCCGACATGGAAATTGGTAAATCGGACACTTTGTGAATACAGCCTATCCATATTGGGGGTTTTGATCCATGGGTTGCCATGGCATCCCATGTCTCCGTACCCTTGATCATCGGTTAGGATAAAAATTACGTTGGGTTTATGCTCCACAACTTGCGCCTGAGTGGCAATTGTAAATAACACCAACGGGATGGATGAAAAAGTCTTTAATGTCATCATAAATAATTTAATTAATATTGATTTCCAGGGTGGTTTCGGCAATGTTGTTCCATCCGTTTGGCCGCCTCTTCCGAAATCTCCATCCAAATACCTCTTACCCCTAATGTCTTACACATATTAAAGGAATAATCAATTTCTTCGTCTGACCAGTTTTTGTCACCTAATATCAACATATCGATTTTTACTCCTTTGTCATTGAACATCTTACGGATCTCTTTGAATTTAGCCATAGAAATGGTGGTACGCCACTTACGGATAACCTGTGGATCATTTCCCTGGGGAATACTTCCATACTGTTCCTCCGGACCTCCCATTAACTCTACTGAACTTAAGCCTGACTGGGTCACATATTTCAGAATAGCGGTGATTGTTTGATCCGGCATACTACGATAACTATAGGTGATTACTCCAATCTGAACACCTCTGAATCTGGATTCCTTTTTGCCGGAAGCTGTTGCGGGGGATTGAATAGATAAAGCGGCAAAAATAAGAATTGCCAATACCTTAGTAATTGAAAGGCAAAAACTGGCTTGTATTATTTTCTTTATTTGTCCTTTCATTATACTGATTAAAATAAGATTGCTTGATTTGTTCTAAAATTCAATAAATCATTGGATACCCCTATGATTTATATCTAATTGGTTCACATAAAGCTTTAAGATTCTCATTAGGCGTTCCTGATGGAATTTCACATCCCGCATTGACCATATAAGGATTCCCAACCAATTGATAGTCATCAATAATTTTTCCTCTTATGGATTCAGGTGTTCCGAAAAAAACTCCTTTTACCGGGTCAATATTTCCGGCAATTGTTACTCTTTTGGGGAGCATTATTCGAACCACAGCAAGGTTTACCATATGGTCAACATCAATGATATCAATGTCCAGATTGGAAATACCTGGAAGAAGATGTGTAATATTTCCACCGATATGAAGTTTCACATAAACTCCCATATCCTTTATGGCCTGGATCAATTTCTTCTCACGGGGCAATATCAGGTTCTCATAGACATCAGGTGGAACCTGGCTTGCTATAGCATCGCCAATACCGATTGTATCAGCTCCCGCATCTACCTGCGCTTTAGCAAACGCGATACCAACTTCAAGGCATTTATCCATGATTTTGCATGCAAAAGGTTCGTCGATAACTAAATCCACGAGAAAATTGCTCACGTCGCGAAGTGTTGCAGCACCTGCTGCTGGTCCTTCAATCCATCCAATTACAGAATATTCATCTCCAAATTTCTCTTTATACAGCTTTATCGCATTTACTCTGTCGAGCATCCGTTCGGATTTTAAAGGATCTGGCTCCAGGAGTAGGCTCATATCATTGTTATCAATTAGCGGATGAGTACTACGAGGCGGGCCATCATTTACATATTTTACTTCGGAACCAAATCCATGTGTTTCACGGTACGGATCTGATATACAGCTTAACTGATCAATCCCAAAATATTTTGCACACACTTCATTCGATTTAACCAGGGTGTTAAAGTCGGATGCAAAACAGGCGTAGTCTGATCCTACAAATTCTGCTGCAAACTGCATTAAAATAGGGATATGGGGAACAAAATCAACAGGTTTGCCTTCCAACATTCTTATATATCTTTCAAATGGTGTCATTAGTTTTTTTATAATAAGTTGTTTCCAAATTTTCGAGCAGTTTCAAACTTAAGGTTATCAAGTAACGAATTTTAATGCCCTGCATTTTTATATTGCCAAATCTGTTCAATTTCCTCCAGCGACTTTCCTTTCGTTTCCGGCACATATAAATAGGCGAACAACCATTGCAAAAGCGACATGGCAGCAAGGAACAGAAAGGTTGTTGCACCGCCAACCGACTCTAAAAAATATGGAAATAGAAGCACTACAAGGAAGTTAAATACCCATTGGGTAAAAGAGGCAAAGGCAACGGCAGAACCGCGTATTTTATTAGGAAATATCTCCGATACAAGGGTCCAGAAAACAGGCCCGATACAGGATGAGAAAAATGCGCAAAACAACATGATACAAATCAAAGTAAACAAAGCACCCAGGTTAAAATAAAAGGATAATGCCAACATTACCAATGTTACGGCCATGCCCATGGAACCCATCAAATAAAGCCTGCGGCGTCCTACTTTATCGATCAGCGCTATGGCAACAAAAGTAAACAGGCCGTTGACAAGACCTATAAGTGAGGTTTGAAGCAGGGCATTCTTAATCTCTATCCCGGCTGCTATCAATATTTTAGGGGCATAATCAATCACCGTATTAATACCACTTACCTGTACAAGCACAGACAAAAAGAACCCAACCAATAATACCTTACGGAATGATGGTTTGAACAGCTCCCCGAAGGCAACCTTTGCCGGATTATCTTTTAACGATTCGGATATTTCCCTGATCTCGACCTGGGCCAAAGCTGTGCCACCGATCCGGGTAAGCACTTCCATCGATTTCTCCTGGAATCCTGCTTTGTACAACCACCGCGGGCTTTCAGGGATAAAAAACAATCCGGTAAAAAACAACACCGAGGGAATAATGCCTGTGGCAAACATCCAACGCCAGTTGTTGTCCACATCATGCAACCAAAAATTAATTGTATAGGAGATAATAATGCCAATGACAATAGTAAGCTGATAAATTGCCACAAGCATTCCCCTTTTGTTGGGAGGGGATACCTCGGCCACATACATGGGTGAAAGGACGGATGCAGCGCCAACGGCCAGACCTCCGAACAAACGGGCCAAAATAAAAGTAAATGAACTTGAGGCCAGGGCTGTTGCGGCGCACGAAAGGGCGAAAAACAATGCAACAACAATAAGAATTTTTTTGCGTCCGCATCTGTCTGTTAAAATTCCGGAACTAAAAGCCCCGATGATTGCGCCTACCAACAATGAACTGACGCCCCAGCCCAACTGAAGTTCATTCCATCCAAAATAGGACTGTATGAAAGGCACTGCCCCTGAAATGATTGCAATATCGAAACCAAACATTAAACCGCCCAGGGTCGCGATAAAACTTATAAAATAGAGATAATTATTAGATTTTATTTTCATTTCCGATTCATCTTATTTTGATAATAGATCAGCAATATCTACTCAATCCAGATAAAAAATCTGGAACATTACTTAACTTCCATTTGCAGGGTATCCAAATTCTCAGAACTGCGTCCAACCATAACATTGAACATTCCGGGTTCGATAACCTTTTTCATATCTTCATTGTAAAATTCAAGCTTATCGGGGGTAATGATAAAACTCACTTTTTTTGTTTCCCCGAGGGAAAGGCTAATCCGTTCAAAACCCTTCAGCTCCTTTACAGGCCGTGTTACCGAACTTACCAGGTCACGGATATAGAGCTGTACGATTTCATCGCCCGCCATTTTCCCCGTGTTCTTAACATCTACTGAAACAGTAGCATTTTCCCCAAGACTTACAGATGGTTTGTCAATTCTAAAATTGGAGTATTCAAACGTGGTGTAACTCAAACCATACCCAAAAGGGTAAATAAATTTTTTATTGTTGATAACATATGAACCTTGTGATGAAGGTTTCCGGTTATAGTAGCAAGGGATATGCCCAACTGAAATAGGGAAAGTAATGGTTAACTTACCACTGGGGTTTGCTTTCCCAAACAGCAAATCGGACATCGCGGTACCAGTGGCCTCGCCCGGGTGCCAGCATTCAAGTATTGCGGGAATATTTTTTTCTATATAATTTATCGATAACGGCCGGCCATTAAACAGCAACACAACTAAAGGCACACCCGTCGCTTCCAACGCCTTTACCAGATCGTTTTGTTCTCCCACTAAGTCCAGGGTAGGCAGGTCACCGAATTCATGGCACAAATCGGTATTGTCACCTATTGCCAGGATAATCACATCGCATGATTTGGCAATGGCCACTGCCTCCCTGATAAGTTTCAAGTTCTTTTCGCGGTCATATAACTCTATTATACGGCCTTTGCCCCTTTGGGTCAAAAAGCAACCCTGGGCAAATTTTACACTGCCAGCGCCAAGTTCATTTTTAATCCCGTCGAGAAGGGTGGTTGCCTTTTCATTGGTACCGGAATAGTTTCCGAAATGTGTGATGTTTGCATTTGGCCCGATAACGGCAACTGTTTTCAGTTTGTCCTTGTTTAACGGAAGTAGGTTTTTATCGTTTTTCAGTAATACGACGGACTTGTGCGCGGCTTCCAGTGCAAGGGCGCGGTGTGCTTCGCAGTTGATGATATCTTTTGCTTTGCTGGGATCGACATAAGGGTTGTCAAACAAACCGAGTTCAAATTTCAATGTTAATATTCTCTGGACACTTTCATCAAGCAGAGCTTCGGAAACTTTCTTCTCTTTTATCTGCTGTACTAAAGTCGGATAGCTATAAAATGGAGGCTCTGACAAATCAAAATCAACGCCGACCCCCAAAGCAAGCCTCGCAGCATCATCCCTGTCTTTGGCCACAAAATGTGCCCGTCCCCAGGTGTTTCTGTAAAGTTGCTCTACGGCACAGTAATCAGATATAACGACACCATTAAATCCGAATTTTTCGCGTAACACCTCCCGTAGCAACCATCTATTTTTGTGCGAAGGGATACCGTCAATTTCGTTATAGGACGGCATAACCTGCCTCACCTTTGCTTCTTTGACAGCGGCTTCGAAAGAGGGCAGGAATGCCGAAAGGATTTCCCGCTCTGAAATATTGCCTGGGGCCTGGTTGATTCCTCCCTCCGGTTGGCCATGCACGGCAAAATGTTTTGCAGTTGCTGCCACATGATAACGGTCAATCGTAGTTTCATTACCTTGCAGGGCTTTTATGAATGCCACGCCAAGCCGGGATGTCAGATACGGGTCTTCGCCAAAATTCTCATCGGTACGTCCCCACCGCGGGTCGCGGACAATATCCAGGTTTGGGGAAAATAACTGCTGTATTCCCAAGGCTCTCGTCTCTAAAGCAACGTCTGTGTAAACCCGATGAAACAGTTCGGTGTCCCAGCTACTGGCCAATCCCATAGCCATTGGGAAAACGGTAGCATTCTTTGCCATCAGTCCATGTAGGCCTTCTGTACTAATCAATACCGGAATCCCCAGGCGGGTATTTTCAATAAAATATTTCTGTATTGCGTTCGACTCTTCCGCTGCCTCTTCATACGTTTGCCCTAAATACGTCCGGTACAATGACCCCAGGCCATGTAAAGCATATTTCTTCGCACTGTCTGGCGAGAATTTGCCATCATATCCCACCATCCTCCATACTGCCAGTGTCTGGGCCACTTTTTCTTCAACGGTCATCCGGCAGATAAGGTCTTCAACCCGCGCTTCAATCTTGGCGTTCTTGTCTTTGTAAACCAGTTTATCTCGATTTGAACACGAAAAAGGAAATAAGACAAAAAGCAAAAGATAAATTAATAATTTTTTCATTTGATTAATTAGTAATTAAATCACTTTATTTTTTTTTAAGTACATGATATTGACTAAATAAAAGTGGAATAAAAAATTTAAACAATTTTTATTCTTATCCTCGCAATAATGATTTGAGAATATAAAGGTCTAATTCCTCATAGTCTCGTTCTTGAGTGCAATTCTCAATATATTCATCATTAAGACTTCTGGATATTTCAAGGAGTTTAAAGAATATCTCTCTGCTGTTGCTTAAATGCTTTGTTGCAACATCGTCCTTTTGAGTTCTCATTGCTTTAACGTCGAGGCCTACCCATTCACCATTTTTTCCATAATCGTGTTTGTCGAGAATACGAACCTGGTTGAATGCCCTGCGTAAATCAACGGATCCGAATGTTTTATCCTGATCATATTTCAATCCGTTTTGATCATTAAGATGAACTGTCCATAATTTATTAAAGGATAACGCAAATCCCATTTCATCAGAGGGATCCAATCCTGCAAGAATGGCATGTGCACTTTCAATATTTACACCAATCCGTTTTGGATCAATACACAACAGCGATAGTGCTATCGCATGCCCCGTGGTTGGAATATAAGTATGATCCATCGGTTCGTTAGGCTTTGGCTCGATACAAACCCTGATTCCAGGGTCATATTCAAGCATCTGATTAATCGCATAAACAATTCTTTCAGTAGCTACCTTGCTGTCTTTCGCTTCCCGGATATAGGTTCCTTCGCGTGCAAGCCACAAAACCACCAAATCGGTTCCAAGTGCATTGGCAATATCAATAGTACGTTTGCTGCGCTCAACTGCATACTTTCTGCATTCGGGATCGTTTGAAGTATATCCACCATCAATAGTACGTGCATCTTCCCACATTCTGGGAGCTACGAACTCTGCTGATAATCCATGATCGTCCAATACTTTTCTAAGATCCGTAGCTTTTTTAATGATTTGTTGAGGTGTAAGATCATTCAAATCAGGAACGGCATCATCGTCATGAAACTGAACTCCATCAAAACCCATTTTCTTGTAAAGGGTCAATTTTTTACCAAATTCAATTGGTTTGCGAACTACAGGCCCAAAAGGATCAGATCCTTCATGAATGTTCCAGGGGCCAAATGTAAATTTAAATGTTCCAGCCATAATTTTAATTTTAAAGTAATACTTCAATATCTAATTTGATTTTTTTGAACCGGAAATAATCCGGTATATGAGCAAAAGCTATTCAATTGCGGCCAAATTAGTTTAACTCCGCGTTCGAATCTTCTGTTTGCCATTGCTCTTGTGGGTATTTGCCCCTCTACTGGCTGATTTTTAAGCTATGGGGGCAATTTCTCATCTACACATTGGTGTTGGTTCTCATGTTTTCCTCCTTTCTTTGTTTTTACGCCGCTTCGATGAGCTTGTCAAGCTCTTTGAACTGATACCATTCAGCTTATTTGGATTAGTTGGATTTATTTTCTGAAATACGGCCAGGTTCTCTTTGATTCTTACCTTTTACATTCTGAATATCATCACCCAGATCGATACGCGCTTCATCAGCAAGTTTCTTTAGTTCGGTAACCACTTCCGGATAATATTTCTTTATATCATACCTCTCGCCTGGATCGCGACGGAGATCGTACAAACCTTCTTCGAAGTTAAAATTCCAATTGGTGTCTCCAGGGAATCCGTCTGCTCCGGGTTTGAATCCAATGTAAGTATGACCCGGGTGGGCAAACACCAGTTTCCAGTTGCCTTTCCGAACAGCTTCCAGACTGTTCTTCCGGTAATAATACAGGAAAGTTTCACGGGGATTGGCATTATCATCTCCCAGCAAAAGCGACAGAATATTAACACCGTCAATCTTTTTCTCCGGAAGTGTGGCAGTTGTAATTGCTGCAAGTGTGGGTAGAATATCAATGGTTGAAGCCAGTTTGTTGCAGATTGTTCCTGCTGCAATATGTCCCGGCCATTTCATCAGACAAGGTTCCCGCTGACCGCCTTCAAAGCTGCTTCCCTTGCCTTCGCGAAGTCCTCCAGTAGAACCCGCATGATTGCCAAAATTCAGCCACGGGCCGTTGTCGGAAGTAAAAATGACCAGTGTATTCTTATCGAGACCGTTCTTCTCAAGCGCTTTCATGATTTCGCCTACTGACCAGTCGATTTCCATCATCACATCACCAAACATTCCCTGTTCGCTTTTCCCCTTAAACTTGTACGAAACAGCAAGCGGAACATGAGTCATCGAATGCGCCAGGTAAAGAAAAAACGGATTGTTCTTATTTTCTGTTATAAACCGGACAGCTCTTTCCGTATAAATAGTTGTCAGTTGTGATTGGTCGCCCAGCGTTTTTATTTCCCGTACCTTTTCATTGCCTTCCATCAAAAACAAGGGAGGGCAATTAAACTGAAAGGTATTGGGCTGAGGGGCATTGCCTATATAGTCGAATGGCCACATATCGTTGGAGTAAGGGAGTCCAAAAAATTCATCGAATCCTTGCTGCAAGGGCAGAAATTCGCGGTGATCGCCCAGATGCCATTTCCCGATAGCAGCGGTTTTGTAATTTCTTTTTTTCAATATTTCAGGAATAATTTCTTCGGAAGGATTTAATCCAATCTTTGAATCAGGGAAAAGAGCCCCTGAAATACCGACCCGATTCGGATAACATCCGGTTAAAATTCCTGCACGCGAAGCACTGCACACAGCCTGCGCCGAAACGAAGTTTGTAAAACGAATGCCCTGGGCTGCCATCCGATCAAGATTGGGCGTTTTGTACTGAGTTGCTCCATAACAACTCAAATCGCCATATCCCATGTCATCCATAAAAATCAGGACAATGTTTGGATTTTGCGGTTTATTGGCCGGAGCACTTAATACAGGGAGCTGCGTTGCAGCAAGCCCGACAAAAAGCGAATGTTTTAAAAGTTTATTCATGGTAATATATATTTGACTGATATTCGATTTTGCTGCCTCTTTCTGCATTTAAACCCTTCAGTTGCAGTTCCTGTCCAGGCCACTCTTTCATTATGACGTAAACGTATTGATTGTCTTTGCTGCCGGTATAAGCAACGTTGGTATTTGTTGAGATGCAAACAGCGATTATGGTTACCATACAGGTAGCAAATATTTTTTTTGTGTACACAGTGTCACTAAGATTTGCTTTTTGTTTTGACTAGGTAATTTAAAATCCTTTTATAATTCAGCTTTTACAACAAACCCGTTGGCAGGCATAAACCCTTTTGGAATAGTGACAATTAATGATTCAGATGTCTGCAAAAATTTCACCTTGCCCTTTCCCAATATTTCAACTGATTTGATTTTACCGATACTGCTGTTGAATGACTTGATGACTTCTTTATCGGCAGGTTTCACGATGGAAATGGCATATAGGACATTTCCTTTTTTGGTAAACCAGAAATCCTCTTTGGTGAAATTTCCCTGAAATCCTTTTTTGGCGCGGTCTTCCGTACTTTTCATGTTAATCCGGGTAGGCCCTTCGCGGTTAACCCTCCATTTTTGGGTGCCATAGATGGCTTCACCATTCATTTTTAACCATTTCCCAACTTCTTTCAGATTATAGACACTCTGGGACGGAACCACTCCTTCGCCTGTCGGGCCGACGTTCAACATATAATTTCCCCCTTTCGATACAATTTCGATTAGCCAGTAAAGCACTTCCTTCGGTGTTTTCCAGTCGTTGTCGTAGGATTTATAACCCCATGAGTTGTTTGTCGTACCAACGGTTTCCCATGGTTTGGTGATGTGGTCAGGATCTTCGGGGATTGTATTGTCGCCCGGGATGAAATAATCGCCAAAGCCATTCCCGATCCGCTCGGTAATGATCACCTGTGGCTGAATGTCATATACAATTTTATAGAAATTAAAGCTTTGGTCGGGCTTCATCCTCCATGGCATATCAAACCACAACAGTTTCATATCCGGATAGTTTCTCATCAGCTCCTTTACCTGCGGATAGGCCTTGTTCTGCAAATATTCTTCAAAAGTATTCGGGCTGGGATCCCAGGTGTTGGCTCCAAAAGTTTTCTCAAACTCACTCATCCTGGAATTTTGTTTAAACGACTCTGCTGATTGTGCATCGGAGCCATCCATCCAGTCGATATTGTGCGAATAATAGACCCCAAATTCAAGTCCCTGCTTTTTACAGGCATCATGCAACTCCCTAATAATATCCCGTTTGAAAGTGGTGGCATCCATTACGTTAAACCAGCTTACTTTGGAATCGAAAAGAGCAAAACCATCATGGTGTTTTGAAGTAATGACGATGTACTTCATACCAGCATCTTTTGCCAGTCTGGCAATCGAATCGGCATTGAATTTAACGGGATTGAATTGTCGGGCCAACTCGGCATATTCGGCCCTGGGAATTTTAGCTGCAAGCATGATCCATTCAGCAACTTTAGGCCCATTTTTCATTTCATCTATCGTTTTACCTTTCCATACGCCACCTGGGATTGAATAAAGCCCCCAATGGATAAACATGCCATACTTGGCATCTTTAAACCAATCAAAAGAAGCTTTTTTCGAAGAGTTCATTTGCCGCCACTCATTAACATGGGTGGTCGGATATTGCTCCTTGCTTTGGGCAGAAGAGATTTGCATTACTAATAAAGTCAGTAACAAACTAAATATTATCTTCAATATTTTGTTTTTCAGTTTTTGTATTTTCTTTCAGTTAATCACGTATACCCGAAGGCACAGTATTTATGCGCTATTTTCAACTCTTATTTCTCACCTTTACGGATGTTAAACTAAACACCTGCAAATACATCAAAACCTGCATCAACATTTATAACAGTTCCGGTACAAAAAGATGAAGCATCACTCAGAAGCCAAATCAAAGCACCAGCTAGTTCTGTTGGTTTACCAAAACGATTTTGTGGAACCTGGTTAAGAATAGCATGTCCTCTCCCAGTCAATTCACCGTTTTCGTCAAACAGGAGATACTTATTTTGTTGCGTTGCAAAAAAACCTGGAGCAATGGCATTCACTCTTATACCAGGAGAATAATGTTGACAAATATGAACAGCAAGCCATTTCGTAAAATTAATTACTGCGGCTTTTCCTGCTGCATAAGTTGCGGCACGCGTAAGCGGTCTAAAACCGGCAATTGAGGCGATATTGACAATGGATCCTTGTTCCAGTTTCACAATTTCTTTCCCAAAAACCTTGCATGGAAGCATCGTCCCAATGAAATTAAGATCCATTACCTGTTTTTCTATTTCAATTGGGATATCGAAAAATGAAAGAGTGTCAGAAGTAGTTGCATCCGATATGTTCCCACCGGCGCCATTCACTAAACAATCAATTTTCCCATATTTATCAATAATCTGGTTACAAGCGCTCTGAAGGCTATCTTTGTCCAATACGTTGGCTTGAAGAGAAAGTACTTCGCCGTTTTTATCCTTAATTTCTTTAGCGACTCTATCAGCTGATTCTTTTGAAATATCGAGTAATGCGACATTTGCGCCACATTGAGCGAGAACGAGCGCCATTTCACCCACTAAGATCCCGCCGGCGCCTGTGAGAACAACAGTTTTGTTCTGCAGGGAAAACATCTTCTCCAATATTTTATTTTCCATTTTTAAAGATCTCTGTTAAAAGTACTTAACTCCATAATTCCATCTTTTGTAACGGCGACATTATCCTCTACCCTGAATCCGCCAAAACCCGGGATGTAAATACCTGGTTCGACCGATGTTACCATCCCTTCCTGAAGTAAGGTTTCGTTTCCGGGAGCAAGTAAAGGGGGAAATTCATGGTATCTCCATCCAACACCATGCCCCGTGATATGAATAAAATATTTGCCATAGCCGGCTTCATTTATGACATCACGCGCAGCTTTATCGACTGCCGACATTTTTATCCCCGGTCTAATAGCTTCTTTTGCAGCCAATTGGGCTTTACGGACAACCGCATATATTTCCTGCTGTTTTTTATCAGGCCCACCCGCTACAACTACCCTTGTATTGTCAGCCCAAAAACCATCTGCAACAACAGCTAATTCAAGTAAAGCAATATCTCCATTTTGCAATATTCGATTGGACGTAATCAGGCAAGGTCTCCAAGCTTTTTCTGTTCTTTGTCCTGATGATACCTGGGCGAACCCGCGAGCTGATTTTATTCCTTTGTACCCGCTCCCTTTAACGGCTATCGCACCATCAACCAATGCAAGAAGCTCTATTTCTGGAATGCCTTGTTTAACATTGGCCCTAAAGGTTTCGAGACCAAAACCTGCAATTTCATTTGCGATACGAAGCTTTTCAAGTTCGGAATGAGTCTTTACCGATCTTAATTCATCTAAAAGATCCGAAGCATTTGAAAACTTTGCATTTGGAAGAAATTCCATAAGCAGTTGTTTAGACCACCATCCCGGGACAGAGGGTTCGCCAATATTGAGTGGGGGGGCAATGCCTTCAAAATTTTCTTCTATCCCGATATGCCCCTTTTCAATACCAAATTCTATTGCAACGTGTTTGACAATTTTTTTTATTTCTTCAAGTGAATGAGCCTCTAAATGTGCCCATTCAAAGGTGGAAAAATCGGTGATACCATCAGCCTGTGCTTCGATTGCCTCGCACTTGGGTAGAATTATGTGCGTTCGTCCATCAGCAGTTGATATGGCCCAACTTGTACCTGTCAGAGGCCACCATCCTGAAAGAAATAGGACATTTTCAGGTAAACGACAAATTAAGGCATCAAGCCCTTTTTTGTTCAACCCTGAACTATTTCTGTTTATGCGTTCTGAATCTATTCTCATTATTACCCTTTTTTATTTTAATAGCTTACGAAAGCATATTGCCGGTTGCTATAATCATCATTGAGACAATAAGAATCGTGATGGCAATGTAAATGTATTTTCTGGGTTTACCCCTGACGCCTTTCCATTCTCCAGTTGTAAAGCCAAGAATTTGACCACCAATAATAACAAGACCCTGGTTGATTCCCCATCCTACAGAGGCGCCGAGGGCACCGAGCAACAACATTCCTTTGCCCAAAAGGACACTGGGGGTAAAAAAAAGCAAGCCATAAACTGCAGAAAGAAAAATATCTTTAGAGTTTTTAGGAATAATATGCCAGGATTTGTTCTTTGTAAGAAGATATGCGGGGTAAAGGATATTGATCAGTGCTGCACCAAATAAAACGATAGCCCATAGCGCTATTTTTGCAGTGAAATCAGGCACACCGTGCGAAGCCATGACCTCAAAAATGGAATCCTGACTATAGGTAAATGCAAAACCCCAACCGGTGGACAGAAACCCGGCAAGAACAACCATAATTAAACCAATGGCAACCGAGCCTGTTTTTTTCTCAATACCCTGCTCCCGGGTTAATTTTTCGCGTTTCAGACCGGCAAGAGCGCTGAAATATACGCCTATTATCATAACAGCAACTCCGAAAAGGATCGTTAATCCGGCTTGAGATACCAAAGATGGAGCTTCGGAGAAGATACCAGATGCTTTAAATATCATTGGGGTAATCACCCCAACACTTGCACCAATCGCACATAGGATACCATAAGTCAGGCTTACGCCAAGCCGTATAAAACAAAGCATTGCCAAAATTTGGGCAATTCCCCAGCACAGCGAAAAGAGATTCGCTTTTAGAAGTATCCCTTTATCAATTTCCGAAATAATTGTAAAAATATCAGGGCATAAAATAAAAGTAATAGCCCACGGGATAAGTAGAAGAGCTACGAGCATAGAGATAAAGCCGAATTGCTCATATTTGAACTGTTTCAGAAATTTCAGGGGACCGGGGCTCACCCCCATTATGAGTCCCGATACTCCGGTGATAAGGATTCCGAATAGAATTGAAGTTTCCATAGGTTTAACTAAAAATGAATCATCTTTTTCAACTTAATATTATAATTTATTCTTCCCAATAGGTAGCATCCGGCAAAGAACCATCCATTCTGTATCCACCATCCATTACCAAAACTTCGCCGGTCATGTATCGGCTTTCATCGCTGGCAAGAAATACCACACCCCGGGCAATCCACTCCGGCTGGGCTATTTCTTTCATCGGAACACGTTTGTAAAGCGCTTCAACAACAGATTTGGTGTACATAGGTGTTGTCAATTCACTGTAAGTCGCACCCGGCTCAATACAATTTACATTTATTTTATAAGGGGCTAATTCAGTCGCAAGAGTACGGCTAAAAGCTTCCATTGCTCCCTTGGCCGCAGTATAAGCTGAACAATTTGGTTCGCTAATCATCGCATGAATGCTGGAGATATTCACAATTTTTCCACCCCTCTTTTGCCGAATCATCTGTTTTGCGACTTCTCGACAAGAAATGACTACGCTTGTAGCATTATTTCTCATAAGCACTTCATATTCTTCAGTGGTCATCTCAACTGCTGGTCTTTGCAGAATTCTGGCAGCATTATTGACCAAAATGTCAACCTGACCGAATACCTTGACGGTTTGGGCAACCAAATTCAAGATATCCTCCTCTTTACTAACGTCGGTTGGAACCAGTAAGATCTCTGCGCCAGCGGTTTCTTCTTTGATTCTGGCCAGCGCAATTTCGCCTTTTTCGGCACGACAAGCAAGTACTACTTTGGCACCTTCTTTTGCAAATTCAGAAGCAATAGAATAGCCGATGCCGGAACCTGCACCGGTTACTATTGCAACTTTGTCTTCAAGTAATTTTAATTTAGCCATTTTTAATTCTCCTTTTAATTTAACTTGTAATTAAGAAATATATCTATTTTCAAAAATAGTGCATTATAATATATTGATAAACAATGCGTTGTTATTTAGTATTCTTAATATTTGATATAGACACTTTTGTTGTTAGAAAAAAAATCTAATCCACTTTTTCCTGCCTCCGGGAGGCCAATCCCGGATTCTTTTATTCCCCCAAAAGGTAATTGTGGCTCCTTTAAGGATGTCATCAGGTTCACATGAGTAAACCCAACTGCCGTTTCCCTGACGAATCTCATGGCATGGTTAAGGTTATTGGTAAATACCGATGAGCTCAGTCCAAACTTACTGTCATTGGCAACCTGAATAGCTTCGTCCAATGAGTCAACCACGATGACAGATAGCACAGGCCCGAAGATTTCCTCTTGTGCAACTCTCATGTTTGGTTTCACAGAACCAAAAATGGTAGGTTCAATAAAACAACCATCCTGAAAAATTCCATGATCGATCTTATTTCCACCAGCCAATAATTTGGCTCCCTCTTTTTTACCAATTTCAATATATTCCAGAATAGTTTTAACCTGGTCTGTACCGCAAACAGGTCCCATTGTTACACTGGCATCGAAACCATCTCCAACTACAATAGATTTTGTCTCTTTGATCAGCTTTTGGGTAAATTCTACGGCCACTTTTTTTACAACAATGGCCCGGCTTGTTGATGTACACCACTGGCCTGAACAGGCAAATGCAGCTCTTACAATCGCTTTTACTGCCAAATCAATATCTGCATCCTCCAATATTAATGCGGCGTTCTTGCCTCCTAATTCAAGTTGCGTACGGGTTCCGTTAATTGCTGCTTTTTGATGAATTCCCATCCCTACTTCTGTTGACCCGGTAAAGGAAATAGCTTTAATACGGATATCTGTAACGAGTGTATTTCCCACCTCGCGACCAGAACCAGTTACCATATTAAAGACACCTGCAGGCAAGCCTGCATCATCAAATAATTTTGCATACAAATAACCGGTTTGAGGAGTTAAACTGGCAGGTTTGAAAATACAGGTATTCCCCGCCATCATGGCTGGAATGCACTTTCTTACCGCCACATTAAACGGGAAATTCCATGGACAGATAATGCTAACCACACCCAATGGCTCTTTTAATGTGTATGCAAATACCCCATCTAGACTTACTGGAATTGTTTCCCCAAACAATCGCAATCCCTGATTAATCTGAAAATCCATTTCAGCAATCGCTGAATCAATCTCTCCCAGTGAGTCGGTAATTATTTTCCCGTTTTCCTGGGTAATAATTCCGGCGATATCTTCTCTTCTTTCGGTCATTAATGCAAGAGCTTTGTGAAGATATTTTCCCCTGGCAATAGGTGAAAGCGCTTTCCATGCGGTAAAAGCAGACTGGGCAGCTTCAATTGCAAGTAAGGTATCTTCTTTTGATGAAAGTGGAAAAATTCCCGTGACCTGAGACAGTTTTGCAGGGTTCCTTTGCTCAAATGTTTCATTTAAAGCTGGGCCAATCCATTGCCCATTGACGTAATTTTTAAATGTTTTAAATTCGTTCATGATTTTTGATCTGATTTATTTATCACTATTTTTTAGGTACAATAACAAGTTTGCTTTTGCAAAAAGTCGAACCTCAAACTCAACTATAATAATTTATTTCCATTGACGTTTCGCCGCCAGGATCGTATTTTGAATAATAGTTTCATCATCGAGCATGGCTGATTGTTCCAATACTCTTGAAACTGAGTTTGGCACATCAAGAGAGCTTAAGCGCATAATCGGACTGTCCAAATAGTCGAAAAAACGCTCTGTCAACTCGGCTGCGATCTTCCCCCCGATGGAAAGATTGGTCGGCGCTTCTTCGATGATGACCGCTACACCAGTTTTTTTCAGGGACCTGCCGAGGGTATCAAAATCAAGTGAAGGAAGATCAATTGTGCGCAGGTCGATCATGTCAACGGAAATGCCTAATTCTATAAATTTTGGATTTAATTGTTCAATCCTGAGCGCCATATAACCGTAGGCAATAAGTGTTACATCCTTACCTTCTTCTATAAGTCTGGCCTTACCAAACTCTATAAAATAATCGAGGTTATCGGCCGGCACAGGGAATTTCCGGATATCCAAAGCATTGTGTTCTATAATAAGCACCGGATCATTTGATTGCATGGCGGTGTTGAACAGTCCCACATAATCGAAAGCATTGGCAGGAGCTACGATCCTCCAGCCACTGAACAGGGCATACAATCCTACCGGGTCCATCGAATGCTGCCCCCCGTACCCGCAACCAATAGCAATCCGGGTACGCAACACCAGCGGGATGTTTGTGGTATTGCCATACATATGCCGTGCTTTCCCGATCTGGTTGAAGATCTGGTCTGCCGCCACCAGGGAGAAATCGGGGAACATAATCTCAACGATGGTCCTCATGCCAGACATGGCAGTTCCAAGACCAAGGCCAGTAAACCCTGCTTCGGAAATAGGGGTATTAAGGACACGGTCAGGGTATTTTGCCGACAATCCCTTGGTTGCACCATAGGCCCCTCCGCCGAAATTGGCGATTTCTTCCCCCAACACAATCGTATCGGGATATTTTTCAAGCCACCTGCCCGTAACTGCTGCAATCGAATCGGAGTATCTCATTTCTTCGAAGTCATAAAAATCATTCCTTTCGGAGAAAGTGATCTTTTGAAATTCGGTACCGTCGCTTCGTGTTCCTAGTGATGCTGAAGAGGAAGATGGAAAGTATTCTGTCTTTACCTGGCGTGGCTTTCCTTTCATGGTGTAATAATCCACCGCCTTTTCCACCACTTCGGCGGCAAGTTTTGATATATGGTCGATCTCTTTTTTACTCAGTATCTTTTTCTCCAGTAATAATTCGGGAAACCGGGCGACAACCTCCATTTTCATAAAGTTTTCTTCTTCTTCCTTGCTCCTATATTTAAATGCACTTCCCGGCTGGTCCCCCGAATGGTGGTAGCGCCTATAGCATTTTGCCTCTATCATGCAGGGCTTTCCACCCTCCCGTATTCCTTTTGCTACATCTTTGACCAATTCGTATATAGCAACAATATCGTGGCCTTGTACAATATGGGCATCCATCCCGTAGGAAGCTGCACGAATGGACAAATCACTGATTGCACAAGAATCTTTAATGGAGGTCCCAACGGCATACTCATTGTTTTCCAGGAAAAAAATGACAGGAAGCTTCCACAGTCCGGCTAGGTTACATGCCTCATGAAAGGCCCCTTGGTTAATGGCTCCATCACCAAAAAAGGCGACAACAATATTCCCGGTCTTTTTGAATTTTTCGGAAAAAGCTGCTCCTGTTGCCAAAGGAATACCACCTCCAACAATGGCGTTCGATCCAAAGAATCCGGCCTCCTTCCACCTAAGGTGCATCGATCCACCGCGTCCACCGCAAAACCCATCGGATAATCCCATGATCTCTGCAAGTGTCCTTAGGACAACAGTCTCTGCCTCAACCGAGACAGCATTTATTGCAGGGTTCCAATCACTTTCAACCGCATATTGCAGGGCTTTGGAAAGAAACTGATGGTGTGAACGGTGAGTTCCGAAGAACTTATCAGAGGGCTTAAGTGCAGCAACTGTGCCAACTGCAATTGCCTCCTGACCAATACTGGTATGTATTGGTCCCCAAACGCAATCATCATTTTTTAAAGCCAGAATCGCTTCTTCAAAATTGGAAATTACACGGATATCGAAAAGCATCCTGGAAAGTATGTTGGCATCGATTCCCCTTAAATCCTTAAATTCACTTTTCCAGTCTGTTCTGCTCAGTTGATTTAGTATTATTTCTTTTTTCATAATGTTTCAATTGACTCTTACGTCATATCCAAAAATTTATTTATATCCAAGTTAATTATAGATCATAATTATTGACAGGTTTTCTATTTCATATTTGATTTCCTTCAAAAATAGAGTTGCAGTACCTCCATCAAGGGCCCGGTGATCATATGTCAGAGAAAGACCAATAAATGGAAGAAATCCCAAAGTACCATCCTCCATTTCTGCTGGCCTTTTAATAATCGTATTTACCCCAAGGATTGCTATTTGTGGAAGGTTAATTATCGGCGTAAAAAATTCCACCCCATAGTTTCCTAAGTTAGAAACGGTAAAGCTTGCTGCTTCCGGCTTTAATAGTTCAGTATCAATACTTCCTTTCCGACATTGGGCTGCCACATTTGACAATTGCGAAGAAAGTCCTTCAATGGAAAGGTCATCTGCATTTTTAACAACCGGAACCATCAAACCACGTTCGGTATCAACAGCCAATCCCAAATGTATTTTTTTGAACCAACGCATGCTGTCGCCAATTAATTGAATATTGACCTGCGGAAATTTTCTCAATGCCCTTATCACTGCAAAACAAACCAAATCGTTAATGGTAATATTTTGCGAAATTTCTCCACTTTCCATTTTCTTTTTATAGAATTTGCGTAATGCAATGATTTTCCGGACATCGGCGCTCATGTGATGAGTAAGTTGAGCCGAATTTTGAAGCGACTGTTGCATCGCCCTGGCAATATGTTTACGTATATTAGTGAGTTTTCTTACCTCAAAATCGTCACCATAAACCGGGTTGTAAGTAGTCAAATTATCGTAACTGAAACAACCACTATTATCAATTGTTGCCTCGGGAAAAGTCAATTCTTCCTCCTTTGCTCTTTCCTGGGGCCATGGTCTCATTTTTGAAAGCGATTCTGCAGCCATCTTAATGTCCTGCGCAATGATGCGTCCATGCGGACCGGAGCCTTTTATTTTATCATAAGAAATTCCCTGTTTCTCGGCCATCACTTTTGCAAGGGGCGAAATCTTAACCTTACCCTCCTGCTTTTCAATTAAAACAGCGTCTTTATTTTCCTCATTGGGAGAAGTCCTTCCTAATCGTGCTGTTTTTTCTGATATAAAAGGAGTAGCCTCTCCTTCACTTCCTTGCCCGATTTCATCAATGGTTTCACCTGATTTACCTAAGACAGCGACATTGGTCAACACAGGAACTTCATCGCCTTCCTTGAAAAAAATGGCCAGTAATTCGCCATCTTCTTTTGCTTCTTCTTCAAATGAAGCTTTATCTGTTTCGTAGGAAAACAGAATGTCACCAACCTTCACCTGGTCTCCGACCTTCTTGTACCACTCACCAATAATACAGGTCTCAACAGATTGTCCCTGCCGGGGCATTTTAATAGCTGTAGCCATAGTGTTACTTTTATTCTTTCAGAATAGTTGCCTTGTCATTCAATACTTCATTAACTTAATAATAATACAGTATATAGTGCCGGATATAGTGCCGGAATGAGATACCATCCAACCAGTAGCTTTGCATATTTTGCATACGCTATTCTCAGAACCTGCGTTTTACCGGAAAAACAATAATTTATTTTTCTTCTTCCACTGTATTAATTAACTGCCCAATTTTTTCTATTTCGACCACTATTTTGTCGCCTGTCTTTAACCATCTTGGTGGATCCGATGCCATTCCAACACCATGGGGAGTCCCGGTTAAAATGACTGTCCCAGGTTTTAACGTAGTGCTTCCACTCAGGAATTCAATTAATGCCGCAACATTGAATATCATGTCATCAGTATTCCCCTCTTGAACAGTTTCTCCGTTTAAGATTGTCCTTATTTTTAATGAATTCGGGGCTTTAATTTCATCAGTCGTAACAATGTGGGGGCCTAATGGGCAGAAACTGTCAAAAGTTTTACCCTTGCACCATTGTCCGCCTCCATACTTAAATTGCCAATCCCGGGCGCTCACATCGTTTGCGCAGGTATATCCAAAAACGTACTCTAAAGCTTTCTCTTTGCTAACATTCTTGCATTCTTTGCCAATTATTACAGCTAACTCACCTTCATAATCTACTTCCTTACTTTCCAATTGGCGGGGTAAAAAAATTGGGTCTCCGGGATTCTGAACGGCATTTAACGCTTTTAAAAACAATATAGGATAATCGGGTATGTTCATCCCGCTTTCTTTCGCATGATAACGGTAATTTAGGCCTATACATAATATTGTGGATGGCATGATAGGGGACAAGACCTTTTTTACCGGGACTGGCGCCAGAGTTGTTTTATAATCGCTAAAGATATCTCCGATGATTTTATATACCCTCTTATTTTCAGCAAAGTACCCAAAACCAATATCCCCCTTAAAGTCAAGATAACGTATTATTTTCATACTATTATTTTTTTAGTTCTTCCTAAAATGTTATTGTATAACCTGGCATTAATGCTTATATTTCGCTGAATGCATCAAAACCACCATCCACAGTAATCACTGAACCTGTAACAAAACTAGACGATTCACCTCCTTCTTCTTTGATCCGTTATGCTGTTGTGTTTGCTGATTCCTGAGAAAAATCCAAGATGACAGCACTGGCTCCAAGATGGGCTACTGTACTTGCTATTTCTCCGGCAAGAGTTCCTCCCGCATCAGTTAGTACAACTACCCTCCCATCCAGGGAAAACATTTTTTTCAAAATATGTTCTTTCATAACTGGATTTTTGTTTGAGTTATTCTATTATAGATATGTTTCTTTAAAATTGTGCTAAAGCCAAATATTATTATTGTATACAAATATATTATTTATATTGGTATAAGCGTTTAGATCGCCCAAATATATTTGTTGCAATTCTGTTATGTATCTGATATACTATTATTTACGAAAATATATATAATTGTTTTTCACATAGAATAGGGATGATTTGTTATTTGACCAGTAAAAATCATAATCCATATTTTATAAACAACTGTAAATCAACAATTAAAAACGGGCGGCTTATGCGCTTATACCAATATTTATATTTGTATTATTAAATATATTAAGCTTATTTGTACACAATATGAATTAAATTTTTTAATATATTTGTATACTTGAATCCTTTAATGAATCAGAACAATTAGTATGACTGATATTTATACAATATTATTTAATCGGATTATCGCTGGAGAATATACTGTAGGCAAGAGACTCAAAGAAGAGTCTCTTGCAACAGAATTTAATACCAGTAGAACTCCAATTCGATCGATATTACAACAGCTTGAACAGGATGGACTTATTAAGATTTTTCCAAATAAGGGAGCTGAGGTGTTGCCTTTCTCAGCTGATGAGATAGAAGAAATTTACGAAATTCGAAAGTCTCTTGAATTATTGTGCCTTGAAATCTCTTTAAAGAATCTTAGTTTACAAAAACTCATGGAATTAAAAAAGGAGATAATTGAGAACACCAATAATGAAGATATTCAGCTTCAAACAGATTTAGATGCAAAACTGCATTCTTACATTATTAATTCATCCGGTAAGAAAAGGTTAATTGATATGTTAAACCAACTTTCCCGGCTAATTCAAAGTTTCAGGGGACTGGGTTTCGTGCAAAAGGAAACGAAAGAATCAACGATTAGAGAACATATCGAAATAATTGATGCGCTTTGCCGACGTGATATAGTGTTTGCTAAAGAAATGATGAGTAAACACATTGAAAACTCAAAGATGATTGCCCTTTCTCAGTTATTTATTCAAAGGGGGAAATAGGCTTGTTCAAGAAAAGCTCATTGACAATCCAAGCATGATAATTGCTGCAACTAACAGAATGATCCCAATTGGCATCATTCTTTTTGGCTTTGCTCCAACTCCGGTCCATTCTGCAGTAAATATTCCAAAAATATTTACTGTAATAATCTCTATTATCATTAATCCCACTTATTGATAAATAGTTGTTCGCTTTCACGAATTTCACCTACCTCACCGTCGGGACCGTAGAAATAGCATAACCAAACATTATTTCTGAATTCTACCGGTTCGCTGATAAAACGCACCCCTTCATTTTTTAGCATTTCATAGTCCTTTCTAACATCTGACGAGCGGAAACCAAGGTGACTAAACCCTTTATCAGCTTGTTTACGGTCTTCTGGTATTACCTTTCCTTTTGGTACTGTATATTCAAACAACTCCAGCGCATTGTTTCCGGACTTCAGATGAGCAATGCGGGCAACACATCCTAACATGCCAACAACTTTACCAAGTAATTCATTTCCATTAATAACCCGGAGTAATTCGAACCCAAAATTCTTAGAATAAAAATCTATTGATCTTTCTAAATTTGAGACACTTAGTGCCACATGTTCCATTCCTTCAATCATTTCTATCGTTTCTATTGAATTTATTAACTTCTGCCCATAAACCCTGGGCCGGTTTTGATACATAATAGATTACTTCACCATCTGGCATTACATTTTCACCATCCATCAATCTGAAAGGGTTATATATTTTTTCTAATTCATTATAATCAGCATAATTGCAATGAACAGATTCTATTTCTTTTTGGGAAATGTTTTTTACACCGTAAGTTACCTTAAACCGGTTTTCCGCAGAACTGATCAGAAGATGTGATAAAGGTGTCATATGCTTATCCAAATCACCATTTTCGTTAAAAGCCCTTAACAGGTTATCGCCATTTTGATAACCATATTTACGAATAATAAGATCGTTGGTGGGATCTTCGCCAAAAGTGTTAATTCCGGGGCAGAGGACAATCAGTTCGCCCCCATCGGTAACAGCCATCCTGGTCCTGAATATGGCTTTATTACCTACCCAGGTTGATTTGAATTCTTCTGGATCGAGGTAAACAACCACTTTATTGTACTCTTTGTCCAACAGGTTAATATTCACCTGCTGGCAAAGTGCCGCGCCTTGCAGGTAACATTCCACATCATTCCCGGCAAATATCCCTCTGGAAACAATCCGTCCCTTGTCATCCATACCCCTGACTGTTAGAATATATGAAATAGGCAATTGGGATGTGAAATGCTCGCTCATGTAATCCAGTACTTTTCTTACCGGGGAGCTTACATGCCCTATAAGCTTTTCAGAGCCATATTTGGCCCCAATAAAGTGTGTTTTATCGATAATATCTTTCCCTCCAACGCCGATGAACAGGTTTTTATTGTAGTTGGCAATTCCTACCAATTCATGAGGAACAAGTTGTCCGACAGAAATAATCTGGTCCCATCTGCCTTCAATAATCGTTTTATTTATTTCGCAATAGAGGGGAAAATCAACCAGCCCGTTTGTAAGCTTTTTAATAATTTCAGAAGGAATTGTGCCAATTCTAACGATATCATTTTTCCAGTCATGCCGTTTAAAAAGTTCATGAGGTATCCCAGGATACATGGTATTTAACTCATGTGCTGTCATAGGGAAATGCGTTCCGACTGCCGGCATAATCTCAATATAGGTTTTGCTTTTTAGTCTTTCATATAGCATACAGGTAATTTCTCCTGCATACGAATAGAAACGTGTAATATCGGGTGGCAGGATCAATACCCTTTTCAGATTTTCAAGCTTGCCCAACATCACTTCGAGCAGCTTCGAAATATCTTGCTTTTCAATTGTCAAATCTGCTTTACCTTCAGCGAAAAATATCATTATTATAAAATAATGTTGGAAATTCCTTTATATAAGTGCAAATCCATATAAATATTTGATTACCCTGCTAAAATTATGGGATCAGGATAACCTTGCAGGCATTTTCTTTTCTGTTTACCATCGTGTCAATCCCTTTCTCAAAGTCTTCCAGTTTCATTGTGTGTGAAATAAGTGATTTGGTCTCAATTTTACCCGATTCAAGCATTTCAATTACATTATCCCAAATGCCGGGACTTCCGAGAGCTCCTATTATTGTTATGTCCCTTGTAGAAAAGACATCCCAGTCAATTTCCGGCTTTTTCGATCCGAAAAAACCGATCACCACAACCCGTCCGAATGGCCTGATTATCTCTTTTATTTCTTTAAAGACATCTATTCCTGCCGATGTTTCAATAACAACATCGATCATTTTCCCCTCTGTGATTTCGGTAACCCGGTCTTTCAGGTTTTCCTTATAAATATTAATGGTTCCGTCGAGGCCATAAGTTTTAGCCCTGCCTAATCTCTCGTCCCTTGTACCGGAGAGAATAACTTTTTTCGCCCCAAAAACTTTTTTGGCAATCTGGGCTGTCTGCAGGCCGATCGGACCCGGCCCGATAACAAGTACATTATCCAGAGGAGTAACCCCCCCTCTAATTACCGCGTTTAACGCTATTCCTGTTGGTTCAATCAATGAAGCTTCCTCAAACGATAATTTATTAAACTTATGCAGATGCGTTTCAGGAAAAACAATGTATTCAGCAAAGCCACCATCCCGTTTCATGATCCCGGT
>Ga0265297_10003110_pt1 | contig 31052 bp, 17 predicted proteins | sample Munlanlwell13791_FD_192502 | JGI IMG/M metagenome (GOLD analysis project Ga0265297, IMG submission 192502) | Leachate microbial communities from a municipal landfill in Southern Ontario, Canada - Leachate well 137-91 | ecosystem: Engineered > Solid waste > Landfill > Unclassified | place...
GCGGTGCGGATGGCGGCTGACGACCAGCGCCCCTTTAGGCACGGCCGCGAAATCATCGATATAACTTTTAACCGGCTGGAAAAGGAGCTCCTCCCCCGGCTCGGCAAAACTGGAAAGTTCGAGCCTGACTTTAGCGTCGAGCTCTTTGAGCGCGGCGCTCTGGCCGTCAATTTCGCCGGCGGTCCGGAGGACTTCCAACCGCTCGACCAGCACGACCAGCGTCCCTTTAGGGAGCGCGTTATAAAAAGGGGTGGAGGGTTTCTCTTTGGCCGGCAGCAGGCTGACCGCGGCAACTTTCTCGGTCGAACGCTGGGAATAGGGATCGAAGCGGCGGATCGACTCGACCGTGTCATTGGCAAATTCGAGCCGGAGGGCGCTTGGCTGATTGACCGGAAAAATATCAATGATCCCCCCCCGGACGCTAAACTCCCCCTTTTCCCCGACGATATCAAAACGCCGGTAACCCAGTTCGACCAGCCGCGCCAGGAAGCCCTCTCTTTCCAGCTCGTCGCCGACACTGATCTCCTGCGACCGGAGGCTGGCCGGCGGTTGACAACTAGAAAGCGCGGCGCGAAGCGGTGCGACAACCACGGTTTGGCGGCGCAAAGCCCATTCGTTGAGGATCGCCAGGCGTTCCCCCGCGGTCTCGGAAAAATTATCGGCGGTCATTAGTTCCGGCGGCGGGAAAAGGAGGCTTCTCCGGCCGGTAAAAAGATCTATTTCCTGGTGGAGGCGCTCCGCTTTTTCCAGTGAGCCGGTCACCGCCAGCAGATTGGGATAGGTTTGCGCCAAGACGGCCAGGAGCGCGGCAAAGGCCCCCCCGCTCAAGCCGGAAAAGGTCAGCCGCTGGTCGGTTTTAAGCAGGGCTATTTTTCGCTGCAGAAGATCGCTTTTAGCGATCGCTTTGATTAACTCGTCTGCCATAAGCGGATTTTAGCATAACTAACGGTTGAATTTATTCATCGCGGCGGCAACGCCGTGGAGGACCGCCTCAAAAGCGGCATCAGCGGCAGTCTGGACCGCGAGCGCGAGTGTTTCCTGCTGATCAGTTGCGATCCGGCCCAGGACATAGTTGGCAACATCGCCGCTGGCGCTCGGGCGGCCGATCCCGACCCGGACCCGAATAAAAGAACCGGAATTAAGGTGGCTCATGATCGATTCGATCCCGTGATGCCCGCCGGCGGACCCGCTCTCCCTGATCCGGACCTGGCCGACTTCGAGGTCGACATCGTCGTAAATAACGATCAGCTTTTCATTCGGCAGCTTGTGCCAAGCAACGATCTCTTTGACCGACTGGCCGGAATTGTTCATAAAAGTTTGGGGTTGCGCAAGGATGGTTTTGTGTTCGCCGATCTGGCCTTCGGCGATCAAAGCCTGGTGCTTGGCCTTAAAAGAGACCTTCAACCGGGAAGCGAGTTCGTCAATGACCATAAAACCGAGGTTATGGCGGGTCTTAGCGTATTCGGCTCCGGGGTTCCCTAAGCCAACGACTAAAAACATCGTTATCTCCCGATCGAGAGGTCGATCCCTAAGCGAATATCGGCCGAAACGGTCTTTTGCGGGTCGGTCGGCTTATCTTTAAGATATGAAACCGCCAGGACTTCCGCGAAAAGCTTGAGTTTTTTCAGGATCGAGTCATCGCTAGCGGTGTTCCGCCATGGCTCGAACCTGATCCCGATCCCATAGTCGGCCACGTTCTGCCAGTAATTATTCTTGTTGCAAAAGGTCAGGTCAGCTTTAACGTAAGGCTCGATCCCTCGCCCTAAATGGCGGCCAAGCTTCGGCTGAAAATAAAAGATCCAGTCGTTAAAATCGGTCGCGGTAAAGCTGGTGGTCCGGAAGGCAAGGTTGGTCCAGAGCTCGCCCCAGTAATCGTTTTGGTTCGGCTTATCAAGGTTCCAGACGTGCCAAAGCTCAAAACCATAACGAGTATCGTTTTTCGGCAGACCGGCCGCCTCCGCCGCGCCGGCATTCTTTTGGTAAGAAGCGGAAAGCGATTCGGCAAAAACTTTAAAATCAGGCAGCCACTCGTTGGTCCAATCGCTCGGCTTGTTGTTATAGAAAGGGCGGAATCTGAAGCCTAAACCGGAGAAGAGTGAATTATCCCAATAATCACTGGTTTGGGCGGCAGTCCCGTAATACGTGGCGTATAGGTCAAACGGCGAGTCGGCGAGATTGATCCCGACTTTCCCTTCATATCGGAGCAGTAACGAGGCAAAATCGTTTTGTTCAATATTGGTCGAGTAATAAGCGAGGTTGTTCCAGATCTCGGCAAAGGGTTTAATGGAGGCCGTGGCCGAGCTTATAAAAATAAGCCCAGCCACGATGCCTACCAATAATCTTTTCATCGTCTATTCGGTCAACAGCGCGATATTATCCAGATCAAAGGCGACTTTCCCCTTCGATTTGGTCGCGATACTGATCAGTTGCAGCTGCAAAGACCCGCCGGAGTTGTTGTTTTGCTGTGGATTCCAGATGTCATCACCGACGCTCGGATTTTCATCGACGAAGTTTTCCATCGGGATCGTAACCCGCTTCCAACCGGCCCAATCGATCTTGACCTCGTAACCCCATTTGTCATCATAAAGCGGAGCGAAATTCCGGGTCTTGTCCTGTTCGATCTGCCAATTGCCGTTATCATCGTCGTAAAGCTCAAGTTTCAAGGAACCGGAATCGGTCCCGGAGCCGTAGATATCGACCTGGATCGCGTTATACTTGGAAAGGTCCTGCCCTTCTTTGGCCAGGTAGGTCCCCAAACCGCCGACATAAAAACTGGTCGCCGCGCCGGAAAGGGCCAGCGACTTCGAACCGACATCCAACTTTTCGCCGGCCTTTAAGAGGTCGGTCGAAACGATCTCGGCTTTAACGTCAAAAACCCACCAGTCGCGCGGCGCTTTCAGGCTGCCGGACTCGAAATTATCGATCGGGAAAATCTTTTCGGCCATAACAACCGGTTTATCGGCCCCTTTTGGTTGTTCAACCTTTGTCTCGGCCTTTTTTTCCGGCGACGGGCCACCCATCGCGTAAACCAAGCCGCTGGTCGCGATCAAAGCAAACAAGGCAATTAATACTGTCAAACGTTTCATGAAATTCCTCCTGACGTTTATTTAAGCTCCAAGATACCCCAAACACTGGGATCCTTGTAGAAATAGAAATCTCCGTTCCAAATTAGTTGTTTTTCGCGCTGGCCGCTTAGGTCCGCGTCATCCAGGGCGATATCAAAATCGATCTTTCTCCCAACCGCGGGCTTGAATCCGTTCAGGAAAAAGTCTAACGGCACTTTCGCCTCTAGGGCGTATCCATTTGGTTTTGCAACTTTTTTAACTGAGATTTCACCTCCTCGTGGACTTCGGTTTCTTTGCCAGTTCCAGATCTGCGGTTTGGTCGTCTTCCCGTCGCCGGTACTGAAACCAAACTGATAATCACCTTTACCGAAAACATTCCGTTTCGGATCGCCCTGGTCAAGTCCCAGGACCATCTCGATCGCGTCCCCGTTCCAGACATCCTGGTTGATCCGCTTGTTCATCAAGGGGTTCTTGTCGGCCACTTCCGCCGCCAGATAAAGATATTGTTCGTCCCACATCAGGTAGATCGTCCCGGACAGGTCGGTCGGCCCGCCCCAGTCCAGCCCTTCTTTAAAGAAGGTGGCGTCCTTCATGACGATCGGAGAGGCTTTGTTCCAGTCGCTCAAGTTCCCGTCAATAACCAGCGGGTTTTTCGCCTTCAGGGCAAAGGCGGTCCGGCGTTCATTCTTCTCCGGGGAAATGGTCAACGCGGCCAACGCTGCGCTGGAAGAAGAAAAGAGCGGGTTCTTCATGATCTCTTTGTAAGCGGCCAGCGACTTGGCGCTGGAGTTGATCCGCCAGTCGGTTTCTTTTTTAACATCGAACCAAACGATCGCGTTGATGTCCCTCATGCTGGTCGCCAGGTATTTAGGCACTTCTTTGATCCAGGCGGCTTTGTCGCCCCCCTGCTCGGCGCAACCGAATTCGGCGACCATGATCGGCTTGCTCGGCCAAAGCTGGCGGCACTTGCGGGCCTGTTCACGGAAGAGGTACTTGAAAACCTGCCATTCGCTCCAACTTTGGGTCGTTCCCCAGTTATAGCCGTCGATCCCGATCCAGTCGACGTAGCCGTCGCCGGGATAGGCTTTTTCCCAATCGTTCCACGATTCGTTAGGATAAGAGTAATTCATGAAACACCAAACAAATTTGGCGTTAGAGGCTTTCTCTTTTTTGAAGATATCGACGATGTGCTTGTAAGCTTTAATGTAGGTTTCGGGATTTTTATCGTTATTGACTATCCCCCAGGGGTAACCGTCGATATTATATTCGTGGGCGACCCGGAGCAGGAGCGGCTTGCCGTATTCCTTGGCCCCTTTTGCCCAGCCGTGGATGTACTCATCCCATTTGCCTTCGATAATATCATTGAGGGTGACTTTGCCATGATCGCCCCAGTACCAGGGTTCCCAGACAATATGGGGGGTGGCGCCGTATTCGGCAACTTTTTGACAATCTTCTTTCGGAAAAACCTGCTCCCAATCCTGATACCACATGATCATGGCCGGTTTACTCCCGGACTGCTGTTCATACTGCTTGATATAGTTCATGTTACGAGGGGCACCTTCACGAAATACCCCGGTAAAAACAGTTTGTTTTTCAGCGGCACAGGCTGATTTTTTAGGCGTAGCGGCAAAACCAGATGAAACAGAGGCTAAGCCAATGCAAGCTAGGATTAAAATCACGACGCTTCCGGAACGTTTTAAACTTTTCATTGTCTTCCTCCCTTATTTAGCCTTTAACGGCCCCGGCAGTCATGCCGGCGACAATATATTTTTGCAGGACAAAGAACAGGACCACGACCGGCAGAGTGGCTACGGTGGCCGCCGCCATCATCAGGTCAAAACGGTTCTGATAATTACCAACAAACAAACGAATTCCGACCGGGATGGTCATGGTATCAGCGTTGGTCAAGACCCAAGCGAACATCAGCTCGTCCCAAGCGGTCAGGAAAATATAAATACCGGTGGCAATGATCCCCGGGATCGCCAAGGGCAAAGCAATGTACCAAAAGACCTGCAAGGCCGAGCAACCGTCGATCTTGGCCGATTCTTCCAGTTCTTTCGGGATGGAAGCAAAAAAGCCTCTTAAGATCCAGATCGAGAACGGAGTGAAAAAAGCGGAGTAGATCAGGATCAACCCCCAATAAGTCCCTTTCACCGGGATCCCGCTCATTACGGTGATCTTCACAAACATTATATATAAAGGGATAAGATACATTATGGCCGGGATCATCTGCGTGGCGAGAATAGTGTTGCTGAACAGGTCCGACCCCGGGAACTTAAACCGGGAAAGACCATAAGAGGCCAGGGTTGAAAAGAGCATAGCGATCACCATGGTGGTGCCGCAGATAATAAGGGAGTTTTTCAGATAGAGCCCAAAATTAACGTTCTTCCACATATCAACGTAATTTTCCCATTGGATCTTAGGCTTCCCGTCCATGGTCTGGGAAAGGCCGACCCGGCCGATCGCGATATCAGTCGAGCTTTTCAGGGAAGAGAAGATCATCCAGCCGATCGGCAGCAAGGTCACGGCTAAAAAGACCAACATCACGATGTTAATGATAATACTGGTGATCCGCTTCTTTAAATAATAAGGCATTAGCGCATTTCCTCCGCCTGTTTAAAGTATTTAAACCAAACATTGACGATGCAGATCATAACGATCAGTAAGATGACCGAAGCGGCCGCCCCGGTCCCGAAGTTCCAAAGTTGGAAGGAGTTGCGGAAAATATTGGTCATAATTAAATCTCCCCACTCCCCAGGGAAACCGGCGCCGAAGCCGAACATCATGATCACGATGTTAAATGAATAAGTGTTATAGATCAAACCGAACAGGATCAGGATGAACCAGACCGGGCGGAGCATCGGCCAGGTGATCATCCAGAATTTACGCCAGGGACCGGCACCGTCAATGTCGGCCGCTTCGTAGAGTTCTTCCGGGATCGTTTGGAGCCCGGCCAACAGCATCAGCATCGATTGCGGCCAGTAGCGCCAGATCGTCGGAATAACGATCGCCCAAAGAGTGTTGGGCCCGGTCAGCCAGGAAGGCTTGCTCGGTAATATGTGGAGCCAGTCGACCAGCATCACATTGATCAAGCCACCCTCGCGCAGCCACATGATCCCCCACAGCAAACCAGTCACGTACGTCGGAATGATCCAGGGAAAAAGGAAAAAGGTCCGGACCAAACCGCGGCCGAAAAATTTACGGTTAAGCATCAGCGCGACGATCATCCCCATCGAGAGGGTCCCCACCGTCACTAATATCGTATAAAGAACGGTATTGCGGATCGAATCAAAAAGTCCGATCCGAACCGGGCTGTTGGGGTCGACCAGGACTTTGGCGTAATTCTCAAGGCCGACGAAAGGAGCCAGCAGGTATTGCTGCAGAGTGAACTGGTTAAGGTCGAGAAAAGACATGTAGATCCCCTGCATTATCGGGACAAGGTGCAGGAAGATCATCGCTAACGCGGTCGGCGCGATGAAGTAATAGGCGATCTTATTCTGCTTTATTCTGGTCCAGAGACTTTTATTACCCTTTTTGTTTTTCAAAACGACACCTTTCTAAGGCCGTCGCAACCGTTGCGACTAAACATTAGTCGGCATTGCGAGCATTAAATTTCAGGTTAATTTCCAAAAACCAAGGCACTGAAACACTTAGCGATGTATTTTAGCCAAAAAATACGCGTCTTGCAAGGAGTTTTTTACGGCGGCCGCCGCGTTAGGCGATGATTCCACCCGCCAGTCACGCTCTTTATTGATATTAAACCAGTTAGCAAGTTTGACCCGGGGATAGGCGCTTTTAATTTTGGCGAAGGCGTCGCTGATCCAAGCCGCTTTGTCACCACCGGTTTCGGCACAGGCAAATTCGCCGATCATCAAAGGTTTGCCGGAAAGCGCGGTTAACTCCGCGTAGGCTGAACTGAAAACGGCGTCAAACGAACACCATTCGCTCCCGCCCCAGTTATATCCGTCAAAACCAAGCCAATCGACGTATTCATCGCCCGGATAATAAGCGCCGATCGAATTCCAGCTTGCTACCGGCTGGCTTAGGTTGTTCAAACAAAAGACCAGCGTGACATTCTCCGCCCCTAACTCTTTTTTCAGCCGATAAATATAACGCCAGGCCGCCTTGAATTTTTCCGGGCCGGCGGCTCCGCCGTTATGCGCGCCGTCCCAGGGATACCAATTACCGTTCATTTCATGGCCAAACCGGAGAAAAAGAGGACCACCCCATTCTTTCGCCGACTGAAAAAATGACCGGACGTAACTTTCGTAACTGCCGGCCGCGATCGCTTCCAGGGTCGCGGGCTCGCCATTTAACCACGGCTCCCAGGTAATCAGCGGAAGGCTGCCGTTAGCGGCAACCTGATCGGCTTCAGTTTTCGGAAAAGGGGTTGGCCAAGCGACGTACCAGTGAACGACCGCCAGTTTCTTATCGATGGCCGCCTGGAACGCGGGAAGATTTTCCAGGCCATTAACAAAGGCCCCAACGGCGCACCCTTCATAATCACCGGAAATTGGAGTTTGGCCGGTCACATCAGACCTGGAACATGCTGGAATAAAAATAAGAAGACAAAGAAGAAAAAAACGGGCATATTTAACGGAGATGAACATTGCGGATCTCAAACTTCGTTTCCGATGGCCCAACAACCATAACCTGGACCTTGAACGGCCGCTTAACGATGCCGAGGATCGGGAAATCAAGGCGTTTGAAAAAATCAGGGGACAAACCTTCCATCAGGTATTCCTCTTCAAAAGAAGTAGCCGGGATCTCCAGGTTGTCTTTGTCGAAGACTTCGACCCTGAGCCGGGCCCAGGCCGCTCCTTTATTAATGTAACCCTTGATCTCTAATTCCAGGAGCGAAGGATTTTTAATTTCTTCCTGGACCAGCAGAACGCAACCCAAGTCGGTCCCCTTCCCGGAAAGATAATAAACTTCTTGTTTTTCTTCGACCTGCTCGCCCGGTTTACCGAAACCGGCAAAGATCGGCTTCTTGGCTGTCATATGTGAGAATTGTAGCACATCCAAAAAAAATCACAAAGAAGTGAAATTCCAGCTGGATCGGTGCGAGAACTATGGGGGACTAGTTATAACTATGCGCGTGAGAACAATAAACGGTTTTATCGCCACCTGGGCCTACGAAGGGCTGGGCAATATCGGCGGGGGTCCAGGGCACGTCGCTCGCGGCATCGCCAAAGAACTGCGGCAACGCGGCATTAACACCACCGCCGTCATGCCCGGACACGTCACGCTGCCGTCTGAAGGAAAAAAAACCTACCACCACCACCTTCCCCCAGTCGATCTCAAGGGTGAACTCTTTCCGTTAAGCATCGATCTTTTCGTTCAAGAAAAAGTTCCGGTTTACACGATCGGCAACGACCGGATCTTCCAGGGCCCGCACCTTTATCAAGAAAATGCCTCCCTGGCCAACCTGGTCTTTTTTTCCCAGGGCTTCATTAAATTGATGGCTAAAATGCAGCCAAACTTCGTCATCGCCCTCGACTGGCCGACCGCCCTGATCGCGCACTACCTGCAAGCTTACGGCGGACGGATCTTTCCCGACAACTCCAACCCCTTCTCGCTGCCGACGGGACACCGCGATCCGGCAAAAGCGGCAGCTGAAGGCTCGAACCAAGACGATGCCCAAAAAGAATCTCCTCTCCCTCTTACTTGGAAATATTTTCAATTAATGTTCGACCCCTACTACCGGGGGGAAATTCCGCGCCGCGAATTCCATCAGGCCGGACTGCAGCTGGAAAACTTTGACCTGGCCGGCATCAAACGGAACGGCACGATCTCCCTGGTCGACCTGGCGCTGAAAATGCAGGAATTCACCGCTCCCGACTTCTACCAGGTCATCGACGCTAAAGATCTGGTCGAACCGGGTCCCGCCCAGATCTGGAATTTAGCCGACCAGCTAATCAGTTCTCTGCGTCGGACCATCCCCTTTTCATTTAAAGGAATGGAGCTCGACCGCTTGACCGCTCACCCCAGCGGTTGGCAGGTCCTGACCCCATTGGAGATCCTCCGTTACAATTATCCCCCCATCGCGGACATGGTAGAAGGTTCTCGTTCCCTGACTGAAAAAGACAGGGAAACGGTCCTGGCCGCGGCGGAAAACGGACAGGCGCACGTCCTGGCAAATATTGTACCGGAAGAGATGTATCCCATGATCGAAGATTTAAGGAAGATCGACGACTGGCAAGATTTCCACGCGTTCCAACGCAGGGTCATCAGCTACGATCCATTCCAAGAAAATGAAGCCGTTACTTTTCTCCACCCGGGCCGCGAGTTGCCGGTCATTGAAGATGTCCCGGCCCCCGATCTGGTCAAACAAGGGGAAGAAATAATTGCGCAAGGTCGATTGATGGTTTTGTCCAACGCCAGTAGTTCCGGGATCTTTTTTTACGGCCGCCCGGCCGAACAGATGATCTCGGTCGGCCTGCAAAAGATCAAAATTGGCGACCAACGAACGACTTTCTTTGCCGAAAAAGCCAAAGACTTGGCGAAGGCCCAGGCCCGCTTCGGAATCACTATCCCCTGGGCGATCATGACCCCGATCGGGGAAAAGGGAGAGAAGATCAAAGAATATTTTTACCGGGAACTGGTCCCGGCCATGGGACTTTCTCCGGAGCAGCTCTTCTTCTTCGAACACCTCGGCCGCTACCCGGTCATCGATAAAAAAGGGATGCTGTTCCTCCAGGCCGAAGGCAAACGCCTGGTCCTGACCGCGCAAGGACACGGCCAGATCTTGAGCCGCTTTAAAGCCAGCGGCCAAATGGCGACGGTCATGGAAAAGTTCGGTTCGAGTACGGTCTTTTTTACCGGCGGCTTGCGCAATCTCGGAGCCAGCGTCTCGACCGATCAATTTCTGGCCCTGCTGGCCAGCCACCAGGCAAAAGGGATGACCGCCGAACTGGTAGGAAACCCCACCAAAGCCAGGAACGGCCTTAGTTTGCCGGTCAGGGGAGAAAACGGCCGGACCAAACTAGCCCCATATCATTCGATTTCCCGACCGAAAAGACGGGAAGCCAGGGACCAGGAAATCCCGGTCTTTACCAACAGTTTTTTGGCTGACCTGAAGTTGCTGGCATTGCACGATAGCAAGGTCCTGCTTCCAGCCCCAAGGATCAGGCCGGTCCTGGTCGAAGGAGAAGACGTTTTCGAACGGATAAGAGTAACGGAAGATCTGACGACTCTTTTGCCAACCCAGCTGATTGTTATGCCCGGCGCCCGTTACGTTCATCCCGCCCAGCATTTCTGGAACGATTTTACTTTTCCAACCGAAACGGCGCCGGCAAGTAAGCCATGAGCCTTAAACCAACCGGGCTTTTTGCCAAGACCATCCCGCGCCGGCTGCTCCCAAAAAGCACGAACCTAAGCATCAAAGAAGCGCTCCAGCGGCTCCAACAACAGGATGCCACCAAACAAAGTTACGGCATGTACGGGTTCGGAAAATGGATCCATCATCCTAAATTGGTCAACGCCGTTCTGTCCGGCCGGCTCTATGAGGTCACGCCGGTCACCGCCGAGTTTGTTCCTTCATTGGAATGCAATTATCATTGTCCCGCCTGTACATATAAGGAATCGAAAGCCTTGTCGACGGAAGAACGGGGCCAGCGGTACATGGACTATCAATTGCTGGAAAAAATCATGCTCCAATTTCAGTTGGCCGGCATCCGCGGCGTAATCTTTACCGGCGGCGGCGACCCGCTGACCTATCCATTCCTCCTGCCAGCCATGCGTTTGGTCAAAGGGTTGGGGATGAAAATCGGTTTATTCACCAATGGCGCGCTCCTGGACAAAGAATTGATCCACGACCTGATGGAAGAGATCCAACCGACCTTCATCCGGATCAGCCTGAATTCAGCGACCCCGGAGAATCACACCCTTTATCACGGCGTCCGGTCGGAGTTCAATTATTTCCGCCGGGTCATGGAAGCGGTCAAATACCTGGCCAGGCTAAAGTTCGAAAGGAAATCACCAACGACCATTGGTTTAGGCTTCCTGGTCAGCCCGCGAAACATCGCCTCGCTAGTTGAAGCCGGCGGGCTTTTCTGGCAGATCATGATGAGCGGAAGCCGCCAGATCGGCCAGCTCGACTATGCCGCCTTCCGCCCGGAAGTCGGCTATCCTTCACATGATGGCCGCCAAAAAGAACAGCACCCCCAAGAACTTTTCGAGGAATTCATGCGTCTCTTTGAATATCACATCGTCCCCGATTCCCAGTTCTTGCCAAACTTTAAGCCGATGGCGATCAAGGAACGCTTCCGCGACATCAATCATCCCCAGCAGCAACAGTTCAAACTTTGTACCGCCCACCCGGCACGACTCCCTGTTTGGCACAACGGCAAAGTTTATCTATGCACGGAACATAACGGCAACCCCTTTTTCGAGATCGGCGATTTTACTACCCAAACCTTTGAAGAGATCTGGCAAGGAGAGCGGCGCCAGGAAGTAATTTGGGAACTCAACCACGGCGGCTTCGAGCGCAATTGTCCGCCGATCTGCGTTAAAACTTACGACAACAAAATGTTTTGGGACATTCTCGCCCTTAATCAGCGGCAATTGGCGGCGTTCATCGCTGAAGTCTCGATTTTACAGAAAGGAAAACATCCGGCCGACGAGTTCTTTTAATTTATGGAAGCTAAAAAAATTGTTTTTGTTATGCCGGCTTATAATTCCGCCACCCGCCTGGGGAAAGAACGTTTCCGGGAAACAGTCGCGACTATCCGGGAAAATCTGCTTAATTATAATCCTGAAAATATCGTTCTGGTCGTCAACAACAGCTCCGAGAACGATCGCCGCCACACCCTGATGACCGCCCTCCAGCAAGGGGCGGCCGCCATCTCGATCCCGCCGATCAGCGCCGCCTACGCCCGCTTCCGGGGGATAGAGAACGCCTTTACCGTCCTGAACGCCGACATCGCTATCATGGGCGACGACGATCTTCACGTCCGGCCGGGTGCCATCCCTTCCTTAAGCCGGTCGATCGAAAATGGGGCGGACCTGGCGATCGGGGTCAGAAGTTTTGGCAACCTGCTGACCCATCCGCTCTGGCAATTCGGACTGGAGAGCGCGCTCAATCTTTACGCTTCTTATCGCCTCGGCATCTGGCCAAAAAAACTTTCGCTCTTCTCTTTCTGCACCGATTTTATCAGCGGCGGGATGGCTTTTGGCCGCGAAGGCTGGGAAATATTCCGTCGCTACGTCAACGAAGAAACGATGAAAAAACGGGGAACCGCCTGCACTTTTTTCCCGGGAGTCTACAAAAGGCTCGGCTTAGGGCTCGACACCGTTAAGGTCGACGGCCCATATGAAGGCGCTTACTGGAAGGACAGTTTCAGCCTGGGGCAATTCCGCAAAAGGATCCGGACCATCGATTCCGACATCCAAGACGCCAACGCGGCGCTCGCCCTGCCGCTCCCCGGCAAGGACTGGAGATGAGCAAGGTCCTGATCACCGGCGCCGCCGGTTTTATCGGCAGCAACCTGGCCAAAAGCCTGGTTCGCGGTAAGCACCGGGTCGTGGGGCTCGATTCTTTCGAGCAAAATTATCCCCGGGCAAATAAAGAATTCAACCTCCAGCCGCTCAAGAAAAGCCGTAATTTTTCTTTAGTTGAAGCCAATCTGCTCGACCTCGCTCTGCCTGAATTCCTCCGCCGGGAACAATTCCAGTTCATTTTCCACCAGGCGGCAACCGCCGGCGTGCGGACCAGCTGGGGAGAAGAATTCAACACCGCTTACGTCCGCAACAACATTACCGCTACCCAAAGATTGCTGGAGGCTTGCCTCGACCAGAACCAACGGCCAATGACCAGCCTGGAAAAATTCATTTACGCCTCTTCGTCTTCGGTTTATGGCGACGCCATAGATCGGGGCGACTTGCATGAAGAACTCCCCTGCCGGCCACTCTCCCCTTACGGGATCACCAAGCTGGCCGCCGAACATCTCTGCTCCGCTTATTTTACTAATTTAAGAGTCCCAACTGTTTCGCTCCGTTATTTTTCCGTCTACGGCCCGGGCCATCGTCCCGACATGGCGGCCAATATTTTTATCCGCTCGTTGTTCAGGGGCGAACCGATCATCGCCCACAAAGGCAACCACGCCCGTGATTTCACCTACGTCGGCGATGTCGTCAACGCCAACCTCCTCGCCCGCTTCGCTCCGGCCGGCAGTATTTTCAACATCGGCGGCGGCGCGGTCGTGACCCTGGAGAAAATGATCCGGACCCTGGAAGCGCTGACCGGCCGAAAAGCCAAGATTAACTGGATCGACAACCCGCCCGGCAATGTTCTCCTGACCCGGGCCGATCTGACCCGCGCTCGAACGATCCTTGGCTACAGCCCCAAAGTCGGCATCGAACAAGGTTTAGCGTCGGAAGTCGCTTATATTAAAAAGCTCTACGGCTATTGATCAACCCGCCCCTTTTCCCGCTCATTTAATGCATGATTTTTTTCATAAATCAAGTGAAATTAAGGCCTAATTATTACGATATATATGTGGAAAGGATGGATGGTCATGGTACAAACAAACAATGTCGGTTTCATCCGCAAAGTTATAATCCGGGAAGGATATTCCTCCCTAGTCACTAAAATATACTCCGGCCTGGGCTACGTCGACCGGAAAAACCTGGCCACTCAACTCAACGGCCTCAACCGCAGCTCCGACAACATCAAGACCTACCTTGACTCCCTAGTCGCCGGCGGCGCGTTGAAAGCCCGCTTTGTCGGCGAAGCGTTGAACGGCAATCGGATCGAACCTTATATGCTCCGCCGCCTGAACGCCAGCGAAGTTTCCGTTCTCGGCCCGCTCGGCGTCAACCTCGAACCGGTCATTCCCCACCGCTGGAAAGAAAACCTATTCCAGGGGATCGAACGCGGTTATGAATCAGCCTATGGTTTTGCCGTCCGCAAAGAACTGACCCTCTCCCGGGCGTTTTACGCCGGAGCGGTCGCGGCCAGCGCGATCTTCCTGACCCAGCTTGGCACCGGCGAATCGTTCTGGGAAAAAATGACCGCCATCTCCGGCGCTACCGCCGCCGTCACCGCCTTAGCTTACGGGGCCAGCAAACGGCTCCCCCCAAGCTCTCTTTTGGGCGGAGAAAAAGCTCGGCAATTCAGCCGGCTGGCCGTAGCCGCTTCAACCCTGGCGACCGGGGTCGGGATCTCCACCCTGGTTTACGAAACCAACATGAACCTGGTCAACCTTTTTGACGCGGTCGGGTTTGCCGGCACTTTCGGTTTCTCGGCCGCTCTCGCCTTATGGCCGTCAAGAATTCTGGCCCGGAACCTGGCCGGTTTTCGCGACGCCTACGGCTCCAAGCTCGATCCCGGCAGTTACGAGGGAATGAGACGGCTTTTGACCGCCGCGACCTTGAGCGTCGTTTTCGAGGCCCACTACCTCGCGGTCAGAACTTTCCTGCTTGGCGCTTCGTCAGCTTATATCATTGACAATTCGATCAAACACGGCTACTGGCAGCTCGCCGCTTACCTGCCGCTGCTCGTCACCCTCCCCGCGACCCACTGGCTCCGGAATGCGAAGAACATTGACGGCGCGGAACACCTAAAGATGTACCTGCCCGCCTGGGGAGCTTTGGCCGGTTTAGGACTTGCCGCCGGTCAGGCGATCAACGAACGGAACCCTTTCCCGATCATCGCCTACGCGACGATGCTTGGCTCGACCGCCACTTTCTTCCTGAGCGAACTGCACGGCGGTTTCCACTCGATCAACACCAACAACGGTTTTATCCGTTCCCTGCAGGCCTCAAGCCGCGATCTGCTCGGAGAGCAAGAAGCCCGGAAACTCACCGGCGGGGACAGCATCTTGGTCGTCAACCCTTTTACCGGGAACAACGAACAAAGCTATGGGATAACCTACAGCACCTTACTCGCCCGCAAACCAGGGCTTGTTTTCATTGAAATGTACGATCGGGTCTTAACTGCCGACAAAGGTTTTATTTCCAATTACCAGAACCAGACCAAGCATTTTAATTGGGTCCGGGAAAATCAGGCCAAGATTTTTACCGATCTGCACGACCGGGTCGCCCAAACAGGGCCGCTGACCGAGCGGTACCAGGTCCTGGCCGAACAACTCGATTCGGTCGCCGAATACTTTGAGACCGGCCTGCGCGAACGGATTAAAGCCCACGTTAAAGCCAATAGCGGCTGGTTTGATAAAGATGTCGAAGAATACCTCCGGGGGGCTGACCAGGAACTCTTCCTGCGGGCTCAAGCCTTTCGGGAGGTTGCCACCCGCCTGCGCCTGAAAGCGGACAAAGGCTATATATCCGCTAAAGATTTTAGCAAAGAATGGACGGAACTCCTCGAATGCTACGATCCGGAATTGGTCACGGTCATCCAAACAAACCGGAAAGAAATGGCCGGCGACGAATGGAAGGTCAGAAAAGTAGAGAACGTTGCCACCCACGGGCTTTTCCGGGGAATGACCCTCTACAAGGGATGGCGGACAGAAAAAGAAAATCCGCTCCACCCGACCGCCGACTGGATCTCCGGGTCCTGGACCAGAATAAGAAACCCAGAATTCCAATACGGCGCCCCTAAGGGAACCCTTGAGGGGGCTAAATACATCTGGATCGAAGCGGAACTGGCGCTGACCCCGCTGCAAAAGACCAACCGGGATGTTCTCTCGACCAACGACCGGATCGCCTCGGTCAACAACGAACCAAGCGAAGGTTTTGTCAAAGGAACCATCCCGCTGGAAATAGATTTGAACACCGAACTTAATGGCGGCCAAAAACAAACAGTCACTAACTACTATTTTACCGACGCGGACACGCCGCAAACCAAGTTCCCTAAAATCAGAAACATTAATTTCCGAGCCGGCCAAACGGAGCTCGCGCCCGACTATCAATTAGGGACATTTAATAACGACAACGGCGGGATCATGGAGCCGATCACTTTTGCCATCCCCGCTTACAAATACACTTTAATGATGGATAAGAACGATATCCAGGTCAACTCTTACGTGATCCACCCGGCCACCCTGGCCAAAGAAGCCAAGAACAAGTATGTTAACCTGCTCTACGCCTATCCCTTTGAAGATTCTACTGGATTTGACGATCCCCATCCGGACAAACAGCTGGCCGCGGTCAATATTTTCGACGCCAACATTGAACTTGTTTACGCGCCTGAAAAAGGCAAAGCCAGAGTCATCCCTTTCAAGCCGGACCGTTCCGCCGCTCATGCCGGCCGGACTACCGAAGTAAAAACCTGGCAAACGTTAAGTGGCGCGGAAGTTAGACCGGACGGAACATTCGCCCTGATCTACGACGAAGCCAAAGGTAAAGTGGCGGTTGAATTGCCGCCCAGCGCCCGGCCTGAATTTTTGGCCTCTCTGGAATTGCCAGTCAGCGATAAGCCGATAATCTTAGCCGCCAACAATTTCACCAAAGCCCCGCAACGCGAAGGGGACATGTCCTGGTACCAGCTAACCTACACCGACGGCACGGTCGCTTTTGTCCGCTGCCCCGACGGTAAACGACCGGTCCTGTTCAATAAAAGCGGAGGCCAATCATGAGCGGCGTAAACAAGATCGGCAATAGTTACTGGAACGCTGTCCAGGAGAATGGCCGGATCAAGGTCAGCACCACCGCCATCCCGCGCGGCAAACCAGTCTATATTCCACCCGCCTGGGGGGCGAACCTGCGCGAAGGGCTCAAGATCGAAACGATCAGCCCAACCGCCAGACTCCTGAATGGCCAGCTGACCGGCGAAGCGAACGTCGGCCAGGAACTGGGAAGCGCGGTGATCGGTAAAGTCAATCTCTATGACCAAGCCGGAAAAGTGACCGGCTCTTTCATCGTGCCGCTGGAAATGGCCGGACACCTGCTCGGCCTCGCCAAGCGGGCCAATGAAACGATCGAGATCTCCCCCTCCACCTCAAAAAAACTTACCGTCATTGAAAGACGGATGGAAGCCAAAGGGCTGCCGGACGACGCTTCCGCCCACATTTACACTTTAACTGACGCCGGAGCGGCCAAGTTGATGGACGCGGTCGTCGACTTGAGCTGGATCACCGATGTCACGATCCTCGAAGATAAAAAAGTCAAGGTCACCTATGAGCCGGCCGGCAAAGCGGCCGAATCGGTCATCCTCGACGGTCGATTGTTCATTGATAATTTTAAGAAGCCCTTGCTGGCCAACCAGAAGGTCCGGCTGACCTCCCCGGCTGACATTTACCAAAGTCCGGCCTACACCGACGAGACTAAAAAGTTCGCCCCCAGGATCGACCGTTACAACGGCAATCTCCGGCTGATCGTCGAAAAGGTCCGCCGCTATGAGATCGACGCTCCGGCGGAAGTGACCGCCAGGATCGAGGCCGGCGAACAGGTCAAGGTTTTCCCGTCAACAGTTGCCGCCGCCATTAAAGTCGACGGCCAGTGGCTCCCGCTCAACACCTCCGACCCGCTCACCCACCTGGCGAAGATCGACCGGGAACTCTCGCAAACTTATGACGGGATCATCAAATCAGTCATCGGTCCGCAAACCCGGTTAGGTAATAAGGGCGAGGTCTCCGGCTCCTACCCGCGCGACCCGTATTTCTACGGCTTGACCGTTTTCATGGAATTTAAACTGCTCGAAGAATACGGGGAAGATTTCGCCATCAACCGGTCCAAAGCCCTGATCTACAGCGACATGGTCTCCCAGGCCCGCGGCATCCAGAGCGGCCGGACCCATACCATGCCGTACACCATGATCTTTGACCCGCTCTTTGCCGACGTCATGGATACCAACAACCAATATTATAAAAAACTCTCCAACTATGCCCACTGGCTCTGGGGACCCGGCGTTTCCGAAGACTGCCAGATGGAGATCGCCAGCTGGATGATGGGGGTTAGGATGCATGTCCTCAAAGAGATGGTCGCCCTGATGCCGGCCGAAAAGGAATGGGGCCGCTACAAGGTCCAGAACGGCGAACGCTACAATTATAGTGAAGAGCTCTTCCGCCTCCCCTTCCGCCTGGCGCTCAAAGACGCGTACCAGTCGCTGCGCGGCGGACAACCGGTTTTCATGGGCTGGGAAGTGATCTCGGAAATCGCCGCCGGCCGGACCTGGTACAAATTACCGTTCGCCAAAATGATCGAAACGGCCGCGATCCCGGCCTTCCTGGTCTCGTTGGGCCACACCCTGTTTTTCCCGGTCGACCTGACCTACTTTATGATCGCCTGGGGAGCGCGCCTGGTCGCTTCCGGCGTCAATTACGCCCTCCACCTGATCTCTCTGGGATATGGCGAATGGAAAGGGATCAAGACCGGTTTTAGTTACAATCCGGCGATGGAATTCACCTTTAACGCCACTTACTTAAAAGGGGCGATCCGCCAATTCCTTGACCGGAACCAGTACGGGACCTTCGTTGCCACCGTTTCCGGCGGCGGCGCCGCGGTACCGAAAGAGAACAAGAAATTGATCTGGACTTACGCCACCGCGACTGTCGCCAGTCTTGGCTGGGCAGTCGCCTCGCTCGCCCTGGTCGGGATCATGCCCCAGATCGCCTTGCCCTTGGGTCTGGCCATCATCTCCAACTTCCTGTTCGGCGGCTACAATCTCTTCTTGCTCGGCCGGTCTTTGAGGTTAATGGGCGAAGCGAGCAAGATCGACGAAAAGGTCAACAAAAAGAACCCGAAATACGACCCTAACTTCTTCAAGAACCTCCGCCAGTTCCGGGTCGAAAGCCCGGCCGACTACCAGAAATACATCGACGTGGAAAAAGGGATCTCATTCGACAAGAACTATGACGAGCTTTTCGCCCTGCGCGATCAGCTCAATGAATTGCTCTTGAAATATAAAGGGATCGACAAAAAAGGCGGGATCGCTTTCGGCTACCTGAACCCGCACCGCGACATCCTTAACCAAATGATGGAAGCCCGGACCGCGATCGAAATGACGATCTGCGTTAAGACGATGCGGGAATTACAACAAGAACGCGGCTCAACGACCGCCCATGCCGCCTTAAAGAAACTGCTCGACGTGACCAGGGAATTCGTGGTCATCGACACCGCCGCCAAATCATACCGGCGGATCATGTCCGGCCAGGGACTGCCCAATTAAGATTTTATTGAAATTCCAAGCTAATTTTAACGATATATATGCGGGGAGACTGGATTCCCCAGGATGGGAGAACAACAATGGACGGATGCAATAGAACAAATCGAGTGAGCCAACCGATCAGACCAACGGGCTTGCTGCGCCCCTTGGCCGTCCGGCTCGGCTTCTTAACGGCAACCGCCCTGCCAATGGTCGGTTGCGCGAATCAGCCAGTCGAAGCTTCCCACCAAACGCTGTCGCCAACTACGACCTGCGCCGAATTAAAAAACAACCCCGGCACGATCTATCTCGGCAACAACCGCTGGGCCAGCCTCACCGCTAAAGATGGCCAGGTCATCACCCTGGCCTGCTCCAATCACGACCAGCAACCACTAGCCAAGACCTTGATAGAATTCTTCGGCCAGGACCGGGACCAATTAGCCGGACAAACGGTGCTCGAACTAACGGCCGCCATCAACAACGGTCAACTCTACGAAAACAACGTCTTAATGACTAGTCGGCAAGCCAACGCCCTTGGCCTGCGCCCAACCTGGCTCCCTGGCTGGACCCCAAGTCGTCTGGTCTTCCAATCCGCGACCTTGGTCGATTTTTCAACCCAAGGGTTAACTGAAGCCGAACGCAAGACCAAGATCAGCCTGCTGACCGATCAACTTTGGGCTTCCGGCCTGATGCCCCAGGAAAAGAGCCGGGTCAACCTCCTGATCCAAACCGAAGAAAGCCGCCCGACCTGGCTAATGTTCCGGGACCCCAAGATGAAACATTACAAAGATTTAGCTTCTTTATATCAGCAGAGAGGCGAATACGAAAAAGCCGAGCAGGTTTCTTTAAACATTTTAAAATCAGACCATACCGTGACCGCCGCCCGTCCAAACTCTTACGATGAATCGGTCTTCCTAGTCGCGGATTCACGCCGGATCAGGGGCTTGCAGCAGCACGACCCAAATTTAATGGCCGCTTCGCTCCGGATCCTGATCGAAAACAACGCCAAACTGAAAAGCCTGGAACACGGGTATCTGGCCCGCTATAATCATGAGATCCTTAACACCTGCCGCCTCTACCTGGAAAACGTGGCCGAGGGAAACAACCATCTGCCGGAATGCGAACCAGCCAAGATCGAAGAATATGCCACTAATGCCACCACCCGCTACAACAGTTACGCGCCGGCTTACTCCGATTATTTCATTGCCGTCAGCACTATGCTGGAAAATGCCCGGGCCCGACTGGCGACCGCCAAAACACCCGACGAGATCAACGCAGCCGTCAAACGCTGCGATGAAGCTCTCGGCACCATCGACCGCAACCAAAACCCCACGTTCTGGGACCACCTCTCCCGGGGGGTCAGGATCGCGGCCACTTCCAAGCAGTTTGACGGCCGATCTTTCAACCTCTACATTGCCCGGGCTAATGAGATCAAGGCTATGGCCAGTAACAAGTTGGCGGCTGTCGACCCCGCTCGGAAGGAAGAACATCTGACTAACGCGCTGCAAGTCTTGACCAATGCGGTCGAATTCGCCAGGATCATCAAACAAGAAAACATCCTTGAATTTCATACCGCCAATAAGTTCAAAGAAAGACAAACCTATCACGATATAATCGCCAGTTATTCGGAGACGCTTCTCGAATTGTATTACGAAAAAGAAAAGAAGGCCCCTGGTTCCGGCAAAGAACTCCTGCTCAACAATAATGTTGAAGCAATGGCTATTGCCGGAGACAACCCGCTCGAAACCAGCTATCTCCGGGCGGCGCTGAATCTCGGCAATCTTAACAGCCAGTTTGCCTACATCACCGGTAGCGCCGAGCGTTTCGCTCTGGCGGCCGATTTTTATTCGGTCTTGAGCAACAGTCAGCAAACAGCGACCGAACCGAAGCAGCTCACCGACTACCACCGATATCTTTTTGCCATTGCCGCGATCCGGTCGGCCGAGCTTTTTGTCGCCTGGCCACGGGTCAAATCAACCCGGGAAGTCGAAGCCCAGCTTCTAGCCATCGACAACGGGCTGACCATTCTTACGTCACTATCCAACACCCCAGCCGCGGCCAAACGGAACGAGTTCTTCCTAAACGCCGCCCCTATCACTAAGGCAGACCTGTTGCTCGCCCAGGTCGACCGCGATCCAACCGGCCCCAAAGCTGATCGGCTAGCCAAGGCGGAAGAATTGTTCCGCGGGGCAAAAACCAGCAGCGAAAGCTACCAAGCACTTAAAGCCGAGGTCAAACTGATCGAGATCGCCATCCGTCGGAACGAGTTTGAAGAGCTCGACAGCCAGGGGAAAAAGGTCTCGACCAACAAAGCCAGCGGCCTGATCGGCAGCGGGGAAGCTCTCTTAGGGAATCTTGGCTCGACCCACTCCCTCCGCTATCCGTTGATCATGTCGTTGTCAACTCTATATATCTACCGGAACGAACCGACCGATGCCGACCGGGTCATTGCCCTCAACAGCGAGATCCTTGGCAATTCACACAACCTGACCGAACCGTTCAAAACCTACATCAGGACTTACGCCGCCTTGAACAAAGGGACCGCCCAGATCCAGAAAGGGTTAAACATGATCGAAGAAGATTCCCGGAAAAACCGCTTTACCGCCGACTCAACGATCGACCTGATCAAAGCCGGCGTCAGCCAGCTTGTCTCCTTGGAGCAAACCCTGCCGACGATCCAGGGACTAGAAGGCCAACTTGCCTGGGAAACCCACAGCCTCCGGGCCGAACTTTTCCAGCAGCTGGCAATCGCTTATTCCGTCTTGGAAAGACGGTTTAAAGACGAATATCCAATGAAGCTTTATACCTACGTACAAAAAGCTTATCGCGAATGCGCGACCTCTCCCAATCCAAACTCTTACGAACGGACGACCAGACCAACCCTCTTGGCCAGGTCCTTTGACAACCCAAACAGCGGGACCAACCGGATCCAAAACGCCTACGATCCGAACAATCCTTTCCCGATCCATCCGGAATTCGCCAACCTAATGACGGTTAACCCCACCTTCGCACCGCTTCGCGACGCGCTGCAAGACAAGGCTTGGGGAAACTGGCACCGATTCATTGCCGCCAACCACCTGGTCATCGACTTGAGCCCTGAGCACAAGGACGAGATCTTCACCGAACGGACCGGTTATGGCCTATTCCTGGCCAGCTATTTTGGCGATAAGCCGCTGGCCGAGCAACTGTACGCGGCGATCGAAAAACACGCCAAGAACCAGAATGGGCTTTATTCCTGGCGGCTAAACCTCGACGGTTCAGTCGACAAACAAGAATCGGCTTTCGACGCAGATCTCTACATCGCCTATTCGCTGACCGTCATGGGAACCCAGCCGGAACGGCGCCAGGAATTGATCGACAAGCTTTGGGAAAAGACGATCGTCGAACGGGGCGGGCGGCTGATCATCAAGCCTTCCGACGGCGCCTGGCCGGAACACGGCGACGGGCAAGTTGTTTTCAACCCGTCATATTTCGCCCCCCACCTGATCAAAACGATCGCCAGCGCGGACCAGAACGCCGCCCAGCACAACTGGCAAAAGGTCGTTGACGACGGATACGAGCTAATAAACAGCGCCCTCCAGCAGTCTAAAAACCTGAAGTCCAGCGGACCGAACCCGATCCCCGACCAGCTCCTCTGCCAGGTAGTCGGCGGTAATTTCGTCCTGTCGGCCGACAACAGTAAGAAAGACGACGGGCTCGACGCCGTCAGGGTCATGCTCGAGATCGGCCGGGACGCCATCATCAACCAGGACCCGCGCGCCGTTAATTTCTTGCGCGAGCTGCTGGCCAAAGCCAATATCACCTCATCGTTTAACGCCCGTCTGCAAGGCATGAACAATGAATTGGCGATCGCTCTTTACGCCGTGGCGGTTAAAGGCGCGGGCGACCCCAGTCACAACCTGAACACCTTTACCAGCCGGCTGAACGCCAGCTTCCAAGGCGACCACTACGGCATGCGGACCAACGGTGCCGACGGTAAAGACTACTACAAGCAATCGCTCATCCTGATGGCCAAAATGCTGCTTCAATAAGCATATACCCGCCGACATTTCAAGTGAAATCGCCTCTTTGAACAGCGGAAATATAGGTGAAATTCCGACCCGAATTTTACGATATATATGTGGAAGGGAAGGTAGCAACAATGGGAATGCCAATCGTACCGATCGCTAACTTGACTGGACAGGCGGTTGTTTTAGGAACCGGCCCGGGAAAGCCGCAAGCCGCGGCAACCAATCGCCAACCCTCGACCGTTGATCAAGATGTCGCTAGGTTCCTCGAAGCGAAAGAAAAAGAACTGGCCGGCATCCAAAGCAATAACGACCTCCAACCCCCGGAGAAAAGCCTCCTCCAATGGATCTTCAGCCGCGACCTTGGCCGCCCCAACGCCAACGCTCATCTGGAAGCGGCACTGAACAATTGGGGAACGCGGAAACAGGTCGCCATGGATCCAGTCGCCAGGACCAGAACGTTAAGCACCTGGGGGGTTGGCGAATCGGGGGCCAAGAATTGGCGCGCCAAGCTTGCCCTGTTGCTGATCAATGAATTAGCGAACGCAACTGACCTGGCCCGCCTGACCGACCAGAACAAACCTTTCAAGCTCAACGTTACTATCCCGTCCGGCGCGACTAACGACCAGATCAAGCTGCTCCTGCTCCAGTCTAACGACCTGAAAAAAATCCTCCAAGAGACCAATGACCCGCTCCTCTGGGGAGATTATTATTCCCAGCTTGGCCAGGTAACCCAAAAGACCGGCGGAAACGGCGCGCCGCACTTCACCCGAGCGATCTTGGAATACGCCAAGGTAGAAAACCCAACCTATATTGATTCGATCAATAACCGGGTCCAGAACAAAACAACCGCCAGCGCTTTATACAATAGTGATGCCCTCCCCGACGCCCTGGCCGGCCAGGCCAAAGCCAAATTGATGCTCGCCATAACCGAAGCCAAAGGGGATTCGGCGCGGGCCTCAACATTACGACATGAAGCCCAGGCCCTGTTTATCCGGGCCAAGCAAACGATCCTCAACGCCTGCGGCAGCGACCAGCAAAAACTGCTCAACAAAAAGTTCCAGTTGATGGACATCGATAGTTTCCAAGCGGATATCGCTTTCCAGGACAATCGCTTAAACGACGTCGTCGCCCTGACCGAAACTAATTTCCGGTGGGGAGAAGCCTATTTTTCCGACCAGAACAGACGGCGCCACGGCTCGGCCTGGCTCAAACAGATCACCGGCACTTGCGGCTATTGGGGCGGCAAAGCTTACCAAACCAAAGCCTTGGCAACGGGCTTAAGCCTCCCCGTCAGGATCGCGCACTTGACCAGCGCCGCGAATTTATTCGAACCGGCCCTTCCTTATCTCAATGGCGCTTTATTGAACGAAACCCAGCGGATCATCGGCGACAATTTACTGTTGCGCGCTTACGCGACGAGAAGCCTGGGAAACTCCAGCTGGAAAGCGCTCTTCAGCAAGGCTGAGGATCATTTTAACGGCCTCCTCGCCACCGCCGCGCCGCAAGACAAAGCTGAGATCCAAGCGACCCTCGCCAAGATCCTCTTGATCGAAAGCGAATATAAGCCAAACGCTCTGGCCGAAGCGGACAAGCAGGTCAAACAGGCGATCTCAAGCGGGCTCCTGCAGGGGAGCAAGCTGGCCGCCGCGCATGAAACACAGGGCAATATCTACATCGCCCAAAAGAAATTAACCGAGGCTGAAGCGTCGCTCCGCGAAGCGATCCGGCTCGATGAAACCAACCATTCCGCCACCGTCCTGCTGGGTGATGTCCTTAACTGGCGGGGAAATATTGCCGAAGCGAAATCCGAATACGAAAAGATCCCGGCCGGTCATGAAGTCTATCTCCACGCCCGGCTCGGCCTCCTGGAGCTCGCCGCCAGACAAAATCCGGCCGAAGTGCTCGAAAATACCAGCATTGAACTGATCGGCAAGGTCATGGCCGGCGGCCCGACCAACTCCTTCCTGGTCCCGCGCGCGCTCGAATTAATGAGCGAAGCTTTCCTGGCGAACAAGTCGTCCCAGGAACAGATCATCCACCTGGGAAATCTCCTCCTGGGAACGACGTTCAAGACTACCGCCGAGCGCGGCGGCCTGATCACGACCCTGGCGATCAACCTTGAGCAAAAGAAAGTCTCGGCCGCCAACCTTAGCCGGGTATTCAAGGCCAATCTTCTGCTAAAGCTCGCCCAGGTCCTCTCCTGGGGGAACCGGTTCAATGACGCCGAAAAAGCCCTGACCCAGGGACGCCGTGATTTCAAAGCGGAGATCGACGGCGACAAAAACATCAACATCCGCTACGACCTGACCGCCGCCATCGTTAAAATGCGGAAAAACCAAAAAGAAGCAACCCATCCTAACGACATCTACGTCGCCGCCACCCGGGTTTTTACCGAAAAACCGGACGATACCGACCTGGTCTTGGAAGCGGTCCGGGCTCTCTTGGAACAGTTCCAGATCGAAAAGCGGGCCGACAAGATCATCTTACTGTCCGACCACCTCGTCGGACTGAACCTTTACACCGGCCGCCAAACACCGGACGAATTAAGCAATTATTTCGAAAGCGCCGCTATCCCTGGCTTAAGCCGGACCAAAGCCGAACTAAACCAGACCCTGGGAAACTTGAGCACTCAGGAACTGGAACGGTCGTTCCAGGCCCGCGGCCAACAGCATGCTTTCGACGCCCTTAAATGCGATTTGACCCTGGCCATGATCGACGCCTTGGCCTGGACCAGCAAGTACGCCACGGCGGTCAAACTGGGAGAAAATCTTAAGGCCAACCCGTCGTTCCAAAATAAATCGACCCTCATCAAAGCGACGGTTTATGGCAGTCTCGGAGATATGTACCGTTACGGCGTCAAGAACCCGGTCAAATCACGGGAACATTACACCCTGGTCATCGCCCAGATCAATACCGTCCAAGAAAGCGCCCGTTCCGACCGCCACCTGACCCTCTTGGCCCGCGGCTATCTAGGACTAGCCCATCTCTGCTTCGAAGAAGAAGGGAACCCGATCGGCGCCCGGCAAAACCTGGAGCAAGCCGAGATTTTCGCCCGCAAAGTGAAGGATGACGAGATCCTGAAAGAGATCATCCTGCTTCGTTCCAAGCTCAATGGGGCTAACATTATACTAGGGACTGAAACTTTTCTTGATTCCAACTCCCGGCTTGAACGGCGGACCGGGGCAACTTTCCAATATTCATTTCTCAACGGTTATCTCGTCCCACAGGTCCGGTACCAGCTCGATCAAGCAGAAGGGCTGGCTATCCATAGCGGGTACCTTGGCGTTGCCCTCCGACTAATTGGCGGGAACCCCCACTATCTCAACCTTGAAGCCCGGGCCAAAGTCGCCGAACACGCGGCTTACAGCCAGCCGGGAGCGACCATGCGCTACTACCGCCAGCCGGACGCTTCGTTCAGCGGCTCGACCAACTTCGGGACCAAAGCCGTCAGTTTGGCCGGGACCGCCAATCTCTTCTTCGGTGAGAGCGACTACAACAGTTATTACGGACAATTCGTGATTTCGCCCAACCGTTTCATCGGCCTAGGGGTCGAAGGAAACCGTTACATGTTCAATTACACCGGCGAAGCCCGCCGCCGTTTCGAAGGGAACGGCCTCGTCCGGGTCAGCGCCGACCTCGGCGACCTGGGCCTCGCCCCCTACAACCGGGCCAACCTCCGGGCTTTTGTCGGTTATCCTTACTACCAGCTCGCTCATGTCGAAGATAAGACCAACCCGGCGTTTAACCCGTCCAGCGTCAAAGTCGGTCTCGGGACCGAAGTTAACGTCGGCGCCGGCGTCACGCTCAATGCCGGCTGGTCGTATCAGCGGCAATTCGCTTATCAGGGTCAACCGGATTATCATTATCAGTTAATTAACTTCGGCGGGCAATGGTAAAAGCGGTGAAATTTCCCGGTCAAAGTGACGATAAATATCTGGATACAAGGAGAGGAGAAATAAAATGATCAATAGAATTAACGCCGGAACCCCAAAGATCAATACTCACGTCGAAAGGCAGGGAATGTTCCGTCCCTTGGCCGCCAGACTTGGCTTTATGGCCGCTACGGCTTTCAGCGCGCTCCCTTTATTCTCCTGTACCAACGCCCCGAGCGAAATGTGCAAAGGCTCCAGCGCCCCATCAAACACCGGGCCGCTTAGTATGGGAGCCGCTCCTGCTTCCGTCAAAGAAGCCGACCTGGTCAAAGGGTTAACCGTTAAATGGGAAGCCGCCTCTCCGGTCCTTAACTGCGACGGCAGCGTCACCAACATGCAACTGACCGTTCACTGGCCCACCGGAGACAAGAATTACGCGCCCACCACCGGCAACCGCTTTATTATCGAAGAATCATTCACGAAAGCGCTCCCCAGCGCCGTGACCGGCGACCTCTCCTACTACAACCCGAACGACGGCTCGGTCCAGGTCATGAAAAACGCCGCCACCCTCTGGCCTTTCGCGGTCGAGAAAAAAGGAGAATACGCCACCGGTTGTTACGACGCCAATCCTAAGATCGAAGGGAACATCGATTTCAGCGTTGAGCCAACCAACCTCAAGGCCGGCGATACGGCTTCCGTCTCCATCCCCAAATCAATGGTCCGCTCCTGCGCCATCGACGGAAACGTCATTGGCTCGTTCCGGCTGGATACCACTGATTTAACCACTTCCCAAGAGGCAAAATACAGCGCTGAACTCCCGGCCTTAACCGCCGGCAGCCATGTCCTTTATTTCTTCGCCACTGAAACAACGGTCAAAGATCTGGCTCCGGCAGTTATCGCTAAATACTTCTCGATCGAGGAAGCGCCAAAGACCGCCTGCGATTACGACCCCAACCCAAAGATCCTCGGCAATATCGCGATCAGCAAAGACCCGGCCAGTATTTACGTCGGCGACGAGGTCGTCTTCTCAATTCCGGAATCCAATATCGAAGCCTGCGGCAGCAATCTGGTCGTTACCTATCGGATCAACAATGAAGATTTCCCAGCGGTTCAGGAAAGCGGAGTCTACAAATTAGCCCATACTTTCGCCGCGGTCGGCAACCAGAAGATCTTCCTGATCGCCAACGATCCAACCCTTAGCAACCCGATCCCGCCCTACATTTCCACGGATATTTACGTCAAAGAAGTCGCCAATACGACCGAAGCCCCGCTGGCCGGACTAACTGGGCCAACCTGGGGTTATGCTGGTCAAGAGCTGACTTTCAGCGCCGCCAATCCAGACGAAGCAGTTTATTCCTATAACTGGTCATATTCCGATGGTTCTTCGGACATCGGCGCGTCTTCGACGAAGATCTTTACTCTCTCCGGCAATTCCATGGCGACTTATAAGGTTAAATTAACCGTCGCTCGCAATGATAATCAGAACCTGAAGGACTCGGTCGAACAACAGATCACCATTATTCCGGCAGCGACCACAACCCCATTGGTCGGCATCTCCGCTCCACCGTCGGCCAAAGCCGGGACACCGATCGTCTTGTCCGCGATCGGGGCGGATGAACAGCTCTTCTCTTATCTCTGGGAATTTCCAGATCTCGCAAATCTGACGGGTGCCACCGTCCAGAAAACTTTTGTGAATAACGGAACGATGCAAACCATCACTTTCCGGCTAACCGCCACTAGCGTTAACGACCCTTCAATCAAAGCTTCGGCCGAACAGACGATCACGGTCGTTCCGCCGGCCCTGACCCCGCCGCTAGCCGGGATTTCCGCCCCCGCTTCGGCAGTCTCCGGCAACGCCGTCGCTTTACTGGCGCTAAATCCAGACGTCAATACTTTTGACTATAGCTGGTCTTTTTCCGACGGGTCAAGCGACATCGGGCCTTCAGTTTCCAAGATCTTCACGTTACCGAGCAACACCATGCAAACCATGAAGATCAATCTGCTCGTCACGCGCAAGGACGATCAGCAGATCTCCGACTCGGCCGAACAGGTGATCACTATTGTTCCGCCAAGCGTCACCCCCCTGCAACTATCCGCCAATATCCCAACCTGGGCGACGGTCAACACTGACGTTAACATGTCAGTCTTGAACGCGGACACCGCCAACTGGAATTATCTTTGGAACTTTGGCGATAATACAACCGCGGTCGGCGCGGCCGCCACGCACCAATATCTTAACGCGAATGATAAGTACACCGTCCTATTAACGGCAACCAGTAAGAGCAATCCTGACCAGCAATACTTCCTGACCGACTACATCAAAATCGTCCCTTAAGTAAAAAAACGCCCAATAAGCGCCTGTTTAGCCCCCCGCCCAAACCGCGGGGGGCTTTCTCTTTTCTCCGGAATGACTGAAATTTCAAGGAAAAGTTAACGATATATATATGGAAAGCCTCGGCACCAGCAGGTAGCCGAATTTCAGGAGGACAAAATGGTTGTTGCGCCAAAAAGAATCGGATTAACGGAAAGAGCGATGCCTCATTTGCGGGGGATCTATCACACCGCCGCTGGGACGGAATTACGTCGTGAAATCAAAGCCGACGCCAGCCGCTTTCTGCAAGAATTAGTCTACGCCAAAATGGTTGCCGCCGGACCGAACGGGACCGGAGCAGTTGGCAGCTCACCATTAGGCGTGACCATGCCGGCCGTCAGCCAGATCAACGAACTCAAGACCGAGATCGAATCGTTCCTGAAGATGCCGAACCCCAAAAAACCATCACCCATTGCCAAGCACCTGACCAATCTCGGACTGGGAGTTGCGCAAGTCATTGGCAGCACAGCCACTATTTCTTTCGGTTTGCCAACCGCCTATTCTTTTTTCGGTGGATTGGGTACTTCGAATGCAACGGCGATCCTCGCGATCGGCGCGTTATCCCTCCTCCCCGGCCTGTTAGTCGCCTATGGAAGGATGTCCAAGTCAGCTGGTATTAATCAGGAGATCAAAAGCCGCGAAGCGGCCAGCCAAAAGATCGCCAATCGGAAACCGGAAGAGCTCGCCGAAGCGCTCCGCGATCTGGACAAGCCTTTACAGCGGCAAATCCTGCTAACCATTACCGATCGGACCAAGCTCAACGAGGTAATAACCCTTCTGGAAAACCCGACCCCAGCGCCCAAACCAGGCACCGGCCATAAGCCGACCCCGCCCAAACCGGTCACCGGCCCGCAGTCGATCGAAGTTGAGCTCTCGATCGGTCGTTCGGTCACGACCACCCCGGAACGATTGGCCGAGATCAAAGCCAAGACTTACCAGGGCTTAGACGGCCTGCGCGAGGCTTATGGCGACCTGGCCGAAGCTAAAACCGACCCGGATACTTTGATCGTTGTCACCAATACTATTCGCAATCTCTCCCGGGCTAACAACTTGCATCTGGTCGCCAGCGACGGCAAGGAATACTTCATCCTGCCGATCGACGCCAACATCGCGGCCGACGATAAAGACCATCGGGGCGAACTGATCCCGGCTGGTTCTTTCCTTGGCGGCGGCGGGACCGCGGAAGTCTTCAAAGCTTTCGATCCCGGCTTGGACCGTTTGGTCGCCATTAAGGTCCTGACCGACAACCGCTTTGCCAGCCGCTTAAAAGAAGAATACAAAGCAACCTCGGAAAACCCCAGCCCGGCGATCGTCGGCGCTTATGGGGAAGGCCTGCACCCGACCCTCACCGGTCAAAACCCTTTCATGGCGATGGAATATATTACCTTTGGCACCTTAAAAGACTATCGAAAGAAGATCGGAGGCCGACTGGAACCCCAGGAAGCGGTCGAGATTGGAATGCAGATCGCCGCGGCCATGTCCCAAATGCCGGTCTCGCACCGGGATATTAAACCGGAAAACATTTTTTATGATCCGGCTACCAGAAAGATCAAGATCGCTGACTTCGGCTTCGTCAAGGTCCACGATGTTCCCGACGATAAATCAGTGACCAAGATCGGCCAATTATTCGGCACTCCCGGTTTTTCGGCCCCCTATAATTACCATTATTCAGTCGGGACCGACGCCCAGAAA